>ERZ652168.74-NODE-74-length-46797-cov-22.2407_pt1 | contig 46797 bp, 40 predicted proteins | sample MGYA00514763_ERZ652168 | MGnify/ENA metagenome assembly ERZ652168
ATATTATTGTATTAGTTAAGTAATACAGACATAATATTTACTAAGTTTATGGAGGGATTTTTCATGGAACCACTCATTAAAATTGAGAAGATACATAAAATCTACAATCCCGGAGAAAACGAAGTACGTGCGCTTGATGGAATCGACTTGGAGATCCGGCGTGGAGAATTTGTTGCCATTATAGGCCACTCTGGTTCTGGAAAATCGACACTGATGAATATGCTGGGCTGCCTTGACGTCCCCACGTCAGGAAACTATTTCTTAAATGGGCAGGATGTTTCCAGACTGACTGACAATCAGTTGTCCGATATCCGAAACAAAGAAATCGGCTTTATCTTCCAAGGATTTAATCTCGTCGCAAACCTCGACGCCGTAGGAAATGTAGAGCTGCCTCTCATTTACAGGGGACTGGGAAAACAGAAGCGGCGCCGGATAGCGGTAGCTGCCCTGAAAAAGGTGGGGTTAAGCGCCCGCCTTAAGCACAAACCCAACGAGCTGTCCGGAGGGCAGCAGCAGAGAGTCGCCGTGGCCCGGGCCATAGCGGCCCAGCCGCCGATTATTTTGGCCGATGAGCCTACCGGTAATCTGGACACTAAATCTACGAAGGAAATTATGGAGATTTTAAAGGGACTTCACAGAAGCGGGCGCACGGTTATCATCATCACTCATGATGACGAAATCGCCCAGCAAGTGAACCGTGTTGTCCGTATTATTGACGGGCACATAGAAGATGACTATATAAATGAAGAAAGGGAGGGAGCATAACATGTTTTCCAAAAAGAAAAAACAGCAGGACGTCACTTTTGAGACCATAGATGCAGATAGTTTTCAAGACGAGGATACTCTTGACCTGGACGATGAAGCCATCTCCAAACCACCGAAGAAAAAACTTCCCGGATGGGTGATTATTCCCGTAGTTGGAGTTGTTATAATCACAACTGTAGTTATCTCCCAACTCACCAAAGGGGATAGCCAGTCCCAAAACACATCTCTGCAGGTTTCGGAAGTCACAAGTGGGAATATCAAGGAAGTATACAATGCAAGCGGAAAAATAGAAAGCGAAAATACAAAGACCTACTATTCCCCTGTCACGGCCCCCATCTCAGAATGTAAGGCTGTCGTGGGAAACACTGTTAAAGCAGGGGATGTATTAATTTCATTTGATACCACCAATCTGGAAAGAGATAATCAACAGGCACAGCTCACCTTGGAGTCCAGCCTGAACTCTTCTCAGGCCACAAAGGCCCAGAATGCGAAAGCCATCGATGCGGCCAATGCCGCCTCTGCGCAGGCCGCCGAACAGGCCAATAAACTGGCCGAGGATGTAAACAACCTGGCTGGCCAGGTGGATGCAGCTTATGCCCAGTTCCAGGCTAACCTTGCCGCTTCTGACAGCCAGGCACAGGCTAACCAGGCAAGCCGCGAAGCTCTGCAGCAGCAGATAAACGAGCAGAATGCCATTATGCAGGAGAACCAGAATATCATGAATTCCGTGGAAACCGGATACAATGGAAGGCGGGCCGAAGCGGAGGCTGCAAAGGCCAAAGACCCTGCCTCCCTGACTGATGAGGATAAGGCCCTGATCCAGGCTTTTGACGACTATGATGCTGCACAGGCCGCATATACAGACGCCAAAAATAAATACGACCAGGCCCAGGCTGACATGGGCAATATTGCCGATACAGAAGTGGACGATGCTGGATATGCTGAACTTCAGGCCCAGTATGAAGCTACATACGCTCAATGGGAGGCAGCCTATGCCGCCGCTTCCACCTCATCTGCAGATACGGGGATGTCCTCCGCTGAACTTGCAAACCTGGACATCAGTGATAATTTAGCTGAGCTTGCCGCCCTGACGCCTGCTGAGCTGGTTCAGAAAGGTAAGGAGGGCATGAAGGCCGATATGAACGGCGTCATTGCTTCTGTAGATGCACTCCAGACAAATGCCGCCACACAAGGAATGGCCATGTTTTCTGTGGCAAGCATGGATAAGGTACGGGTAAAAATAGAAGTTTCTCCTGATGACTATGAAAAAATGAAGGTCGGAAATAAAGCCTCTGTCACAGTCGGAGATTTTAAATATCAGGGGACCCTGACAAAAGTCAATAAAATTGCCCTGGACAACGCCAAAGGAAACCCTGTCATTGGGGCGGAAATTCACGTCGACAATCCAGATGATAATTTGTGTATTGGGGCCACAGCTAAGATTACTATGACAGTTGCAGAGGCCAATGATGTACTTGTTGTCCCCACAGAAGTCATCAACACTTCTGCAGATGGAGATTTTGTCTATGTCATAGAAAATGGAGTAGTTAAGAAAAAAGCTGTGGAGCTGGGTACCTCCTCCACCACACAGATTGAAATTAAAAGCGGGTTAAAAAAAGGAGACCAGGTTGTAAACGACCTGAATGTTGACATCCAGGAAGGCATGAAAGCTTCTGCAGTAGAAAAACAGGATACCGATGCCGCAGATGCCGAGTAGAAAAGCATGTCAATAGAAAGAAAAGAGGACATAATATGGGACAATTTTTAGAATATGTAAAAATGGCTCTTGATAATATCCGTTCCAACAAAGGCCGTTCCTTTCTGACCATGCTCGGTATCATCATTGGAATCACATCCGTTGTTACCATTGTCTCTATCGGAAACGGACTGAAAAAGGACGTCGTGGATGCCTCCAATGAACAGAATAACACTGTCACTGTACAGGCCAATACAGATGAGGTATCGGATCCAAGATGTATCACCGGGGAGGATATTGCATTTTTAAAAACCTCTCTAAGCGATTCCATACAGAGCGTGTCTGCATACGAAGGGACTATGGGGAAGATTTCTACCAGAAAAGGGGATTTTGACGCTTATATTGGATTGACTACCCCGGACTACGAAAACGCACAGTACACAGACCCACTGGTTAAAGGGAATTATTTTACTGATAACGACGTAGCCAACGCAAATATGGTCTGCGTAATCGACGAACTGACAGCATTATATATGTTCGGGAACACAGATGTCGTTGGGATGAGCGTTGAACTACAGGTGGACAGCAGCATACAGAGCGTCAGTATTATCGGAATCAGAGAGACTTCTCCTGAGATGATGGAGGCCGAAAAGCAGTATCTTGCTATGGGGATGGATAAAAGCATTTCTTTAGAAATGCCCTATACAGTTTCCAATGCCTTTGGAAATCCAATCGAGGCCTTTTCTTCTGTCTCCATTACAGCCTACGACAAGGAGCAGGCATCCCGAATCGCTAAAAATGCTGTACAGATTTTAAACTCCAGGCATCAGGATTTAGGGGATACTCCATTTATGCAGCAAAAACCGATGGATTTCTCTGACATGTTCGGTTCTATCATGGACGGGGTTACTGCATTCGTGGCATTGGTTGCCGGTATTTCTCTCATCGTAGGGGGGATTGGCGTCATGAATATTATGTTAGTTTCAGTCACTGAACGTACACGGGAAATCGGGATCCGGAAGGCGCTGGGCGCTAAGACCGGTTCCATCATCGCCCAGTTCCTCTGTGAATCTGCCATCATTTCAGGCCTGGGGGGAATCATAGGAATCCTGCTCGGCGCAGCGCTGACGGCCCTAATAACCGCACTTGGCATAGGCGGGATTAAAGCACAGCTTTCCTTCCCCGCCATACTGGTAGCCACAATTTTCTCCTGCAGTGTAGGAATTGTCTTTGGGATCTACCCTGCAAGAAAAGCGGCGCGCCTCAGTCCCATTGAGGCACTCCGCAGAATGTAGGGGCCAAAGTCCCCAAACGGGCGTACGAGGCAGCAAACTAGCGGCGATGCAAGTATAGGCGGGTTTAGACCTTAGCGGCAGTCGCCAGTCAGACTCGTAAACATGTCCCCTTGTCTCCTTTCCCGCGGGAATCAAGGGTTGCCTGCCGGATTCGGAAATATTAATTATTTTATTTCTCTCCATTTAGGAGTATAATAGAATCAGTATCACAACATTCAAATAGCACGAGGAGGGTTTTTATTATGAAGAAACAAAGTAAATTATTAAAAGTGTTATCTATTATCCTGATTGTCATCGGCGCCCTGAGCCTTTTATCCAGCATCGCTTCAATCGCCATGAAAGGAATTATTGAACAGTCCTATGCAGCCTTAGGAATGGCAGCGCCCACCACAGTTACATACATCATTATGTTTGTGGGATCCGTCATCGTCCTTGTTGCAGGGATCATCGGAGTAGCCTATAAGTCCAGACAGGCTGTGCTGGTTATGGGAATCCTTCTGGCTGCATATTATATAATCGATATTATATTCTCCACAGTCACAATGGGATTCTCTGCTCTCAGCCTGATTAGCTTGATCTGGCCGATTCTGTATCTGTGGGGTTGGTATCAGTCTAATTAATCTGTATACAAAGGCCGTCCCCGCCTGGGTTTCCAGGAAGGAACGGCCTTTTAAATTTTAAAATTAAAGAAAGTCCCCTTATGGGCATCTCTTCTCTAAATGGTTTCTTCTACAAAGTCAAACTCTTCCTGCATAACAAGTGCTGCTGCGCCAATTGCGCCCAGATCTCTGCCAAACTCCGAGGCCATGATCTTAAGTCCTTTGTAGTTTTCTGCAATTGCATTCTCCTCCACACATTTTCTCAAAATGTCCAGAAATGGTTCCCCTATCCTTGCCAGCTCCCCATAAAATACAATCTTCCGGGGCGCGAATATATTAACCAGCATACTCAGAGTTTCCCCGATAAACCCTGCTATCTGCCTCATTAACCCTAATGATTCCTCGTGGCCGGCCAGGACAGAATCCACAAATGTTTCGATTGTGATGGCATCCAGGTCTCCATTTACCATATCTAAAATCTCCAGAAACCTCTGTACCCTGATGCCATCCCTAATTTTACTTACAATCGCATTATCAGACACCTCGGTATTCAGGCATCCATACCTGCCGCAGGAGCAAATCCGGCTTCCCCCGCCTACTTTCACATGGCCCAGCTCGCCGGGAAACCCATTGACACTGCTCACAGGCATATTATTAATAATAGGCATGACCCTTGCCCCTGTACGCACAGATACAAACAGCATATCCTCGCATTTCCCATGGTATACAAGGCATTTATACGCATAAATCATAGAATTTACATTATTTTCCATGTAGCAGGGCAGGCCAAACTCATCCTGTATCATCTTCTTTAGGGGGATATTGTCCCACCCTTTCAGATGTCCATAGGAAATAGCCAAGCCATTTTTTTTATTGCTGTATCCCGGAACTCCCAAGCCGATGCCTACAACCTTCCCCTTCTGTCCTGCGAGCATCTCCAAAGCTTGGTTGATATTCTGGCGCATCAGACTCAGCACCTCGTCTGCGTCAATATGTTTTTCGGAAATGGGACTCTCTGCCGAATGTATGACGCGCCCTGCAAAATCCAGAATTACACAGTGCATGGAACGCCTGTTAAACTCAATGCCTATAAAATACCCGCCTTCAGGATTAATCCTGAGCCATACAGGCTTACGGCCTACTCTGGCCTCATCGCACTTCTCTTCGTAAATCAGTCCCTCATTCAGCATTTCATCTATAGTATGCAGTACTGTTGTCATACTATATGCAGTTTCTTTTTTTACATCATACCTTGAAACATTCTGCTGAAACCGGATGACACTTAACATTTTGTTTCTCTGATAATACTTCCGGCTATTCATTATAGATTCGCTGCCCATATTCGTACCTCTTGTATCCATACAAAATTTTCTATATTTATATCATACCCCCGTTTCAATCTACATGCAACTTAAAAGCCCTCATAACCTGCCTGCAATTCTATACTGGCGGCCCCGCCTATGCAGGGCCGCCAGCATCTTATAAACACAACCCAAATTAACCCTTAACCGCGCCTGCTGTCAGGCCTTTGACAAACTGTTTCTGGACAAGTATATAAAATACCAGCATCGGAATTGTAATCAGCGTCAAGGCAGCAAACAATGTGCCTGGCTGACTGAAATATGCCCCATTATATTGCTGTGCAACAAGTGGCAGCGTTTTAATAGTATCTTTGGTCAGTGTACACATTGCAAGGAAAAATTCATTCCATGATGTCAGGAACTGCCATATGACAATTACCACAATACCCGGTTTGAGTAAAGGACATACGATCTGAAGAAATAGCCTGACCATGCCGCAGCCGTCAATTGTGGCCGCCTCCTCAAGCTCTGCCGGAATACCGACCATAAATCCCTGCAGAATTGTGATTGCAAAAGGAATCCCAAGAGCTGTATAGGGGAAAATCAGTCCCATATAATTGTTGATCCACCCCAGCCTGCTGTTGAGCTGAGTGATAGGCACAACCAGGCCGGCAATAGGTACCATCAACGTACATAAAAGAATATTATAGAGCAAAACTTTTCCATGTACATTTTTTCTTGAAAAGCCAAATACCGCCATACAGGCGCAGACTGTAACCAACACAACAGAGGTAACTGTTACAATGACGCTTCCCATAAAGTTTCTCCAAAGTTCGGGATTCTGCTTCAGCACATTTTCATAATTTTTAAATGTTATCTCTGAGATAAAAAGCTGGGGCAGGCCGATGGTATCCTGTGTACGCAGTGACATGCTTACCATGAAAATCAGAGGAACCATAAAAATCAGCGCAACAATGATTAGCACAAGAATCCAGATAAACATTTTTCTTTTTTCTTTAAATGTCATGGCCTATTCCTCCTCCTTCTTCATGAAATCACCGGCGCCAAGGCCCTTCACCTGTATAATCGTAAGAATCAAAGCAAACAAAAGTGTTACCATGGAAAGAGCTGAGGCATATCCCATTTGTTGGTTTGTGAACCCTGTCTGGAATATATAAGTACCCGGCATCTCTGATGCATGGTTTGGCCCTCCTCCTGTCATTGTATAGATCAGGCCGAAAGTCTGCAGGGATCCTATGATTCCCAGCATTAAGAGTGATTTATGTGTGGACGCCAGCATAGGGAAGTAAATATAGATGATTTCTTTCCATTTTGTAGCCCCGTCGATCTTCGCCGCTTCCTTCATATCCTCCGGGATCTGTGACATCCCTGCCACATACATAATCATAGACCATCCCGTCCATTCCCATATATTCGCAATAATACATCCAAAAATTGCCGTATTTGGCATTCCCAGAATATTGATCTGCCCGCCTATGCCAAGCTGTGACAGATAATGGGTAATAATACCTTGATAGGGCTGAAGCATCTTCCCCCAGACAATTGCAACTACCACCACAGATGTAACTACAGGAAGGAAAAATACGGTTCTGAAAATCCCTCTCCCTTTACGAAGCTGCTCCTCAATAATATAGGCCAGGAAGAAACCAATTCCTGCCTGGATTGGAACTGTTGTAATAATCCAATAAAGAGAATTCTTCATAGTTGTTAAAAACACTTTATCCTGGAATATCTTCACATAATTCTCAAGGCCTGTAAATGTCATGTTCTTCAATGTCGACCAGTCATACATACTGCTCCATCCCACAAATAAAATGGGGTACAATATGTAAAATAAAAAGAACAATACAGACGGCAGAATAAACAAGTACCCGGGGATATTATATTTTTTCTTTACTTTTGTTTTCACTGCCACATTACTCATTTTATATCCTCCTTCCCCGTCACATCCCTAAAAAGTCATATCTTTTATGATGTGTGGCAATCCAAATCTGTTATATATACCCAAGGACTTGTGTTATGGGTATATCTTGCCAGACATTCTCTATTTTCCGGCTATGTCTAAAGATGGGAGAACCATCTCCTGGAATATTAGGATATGATTCTCCCAGTCTCATTTCAATACTTCACACACATCCCAGACAGCCAGGGCTGCCTAGGCAGTGTGGAAATATTCATTTACCGTTCTTATAATGCATCCTGCGCATCCTGTACAGCCTGGCATCCCTCTTCTGGTGTCAGCTCTCCTGATCCAACGCCTGCAAGTGCATTCTGCAATGCTGTCTCAATGGTAGGTTCTCCAATTCTCTGATTCATAGCTTCATTCAGATCCTCTGAGAATCCGTTGTACTGTTCTACCAATGTCTCATTGAGTTCCTCATTCTTAGGCTCAATTCCCTTAAATGCCGGCAGGTTGTTTACGTCATCTACGCAAGCCTGGATACCTGCGCCTGAGCTGAAGGACTTAATTGCTGTCCATGCTGCTTCAGGATTCTCACAATTTGTTGTGATACCATAGCCAAAGTCAATTCCTCCTACCGGAGTAGCCGCATTAGCTGCTGTCCCTACTGGAGGCAGATAGAAGAACCCGAAATCCCAGTCAGCAACTGTTGTAGCCGGATCCTCAGCTGTGTACTCCTGGCACCACCATGAACCAAGCGCCATCATAGCTGCAGAATTAGAAACAAATGCTGGCGTTCCGTTTGTATTGGCGTCTGCAGACATAGCTCCTGTCTGGAAGATTCCATCATCAAACATTAACTTGAAGTTGCTCATGGCCTCTACCATCTTTTCGTCTGTCCACTTAATCTCTCCTGCCTGAGCTTTATCAAACATTGTTGTGTCAAGCTGTGAGCAGAGCATTGTAAACACATTCACACACTGCCATCCGTTTGCCCCTCCGAAGAACAAAGGCGCTACGCCGTTGTCATTGAGAGTCTTACATACTTCTTTGAGCTCATCATATGTAGTAGGCACTTCCAGCTTATACTCATCAAATACATTTTTGTTATAGACAATTGTAATAACCTGTGCTTCCACGGGAAGTATATAATTGCCTTCATCGCCTTCTGCATTTCCCATTTGGATCTGGTTCGCGATCATCTCTGGGTAGTTGTCCTTCCAGCTCTCGCCCCATTCTTCTTCTGCATAAGAAGTATAATCAACAAGATAATCTGCATACTGAGCTGTCAGGGAGCCTGGCTGCAGGCCAATGATGTCCGGAAGGCTGTCAGACGCTGCCGCCGCTGAAAGTGCAGATAAATATTCCGGGTCATAGTTATAATAAGTAAATTCAATATCAATATCCGGATTCTCTTCCTCAAATGCAGCTAACATTTTGTCACATGTACGTGTGATAGGGGACCATGACCACATAGTCAGTGTTGTTTTTCCGTCAGAATCCTCTGTCGACGCCGCATCATCGCCACTGCCGTCCGCGGTATCTCCTCCCCCGCCGCATGCTGTCATTCCGACAACCATTGTCAGTGCCAGTAAAACACTTGCTAATCTTTTCAGTTTCATAAATCTTCCTCCTTCTTCTCCTTTTTTATGCTTCTCTTCCCCCCGGGAAGTAGAATTCTTTATGATTTTACTCTCTTAGACCTATTCTCTTTATAAATTTCAAAAAATCTGGCAACCTCATCTACATCCAGAGAATCCTCTCCCCCCAGTATGTATTTGGTCAGTAAAATCTGCTCTGCAATGGATTCACATGCTTCCACGACATTCATTGCTTCCTCCACCGTCTTGCCCACGGCAAGGCTTCCGTGGTTGCCAAGCAGAACGATACGGTAGCCATCTGCAAAATAGGGTTCTGCCATTGTCATAATGAACTTTGTTCCCGGGGCTCCATATGGCGCACATGGAATCTTGTGGAAATTCCCCATCATCTCGGGCAATGCAGTGGTCTCGATGTCCAGTCCCGCCATAGAAAATGCAGTCAGTACTCTTGAATGGCTGTGTACAACACCACCTACATCCCATCCATTTTCTTCACAGATGTCATATGCCATACTGTGCATAATGATTTCCGAAGTCTCTTTCATACCCCAGATTCTTTCTCCGTCCCCATTCACAACTGCTATTTTCTCTGGGGTCAGCAGTCCTTTATTCTGTCCTGTGGGCGTTATATAGATCTTTCCGTCCACTTTCGTAGAAATATTCCCTGCAAAGGAATTTACCAGACCTTTGTCATCCATACGCTTTGCCACCATCAGTACCTGATCAATCGCCTCTGATGAAATACCCAGCTCTTTCATTTTTTCATTAAGATTGTCGCTCATGTCCTCTCCTCCTGTTTCTTTTTTATGCTATACACAGATCCCTTTCTCCATCATTTTCTGCATATCTTCATCCCATCTTGCTTTTTCTGCAGCATGGGGAAGATATTCCTTCATATCAAAAGAGCGCTGCGATAACTGCCTGATTTCTTCAATACTGGAAACTTCCCCCAGGGAGTATAACTGTGTCAGTATATTCCCTGCCAAGGTTGCATAGGGCATTCCACCGTACACGGGCATTCCCAGAGAATCGCTTATAAACTGCATTAATACATAATTGCGGCTTCCACCGTTGACTCCTGATATCCGCTCTACGGGAATATCCAGCTGCCCTCTCAGAAATTCCACACAATATTTTACCTTTAAAGCGATACTCTCTAAAATACATCTTGCAAACTCGGAATCACTCTCCAGAGTTTCTTGTCCCGTACGCCTTAAATATGTATTGATTTTTTCTTTTGCATTTCCACCTGCATTATTCAGCTCTGTATCATCAGCATTCACATACACTCTTCTAGACTGACAGGAAATTACCATGTCCATAATGGCCTGATAATCATAATCACGTCCCTCTTCCCTCCAGGTCCGGCGCAGTTCATTTAACAGCCAAAACGCCGCAAAATCACGGTACAATATCTTCCGTTGGCCAATGACTCCTGCATTCTTAAAACCGCCCTTATATGACTTTTCATTTACCACACTGTGGGAGAGTTCAATGCCCATATTAACATTCGTCCCAATGCTTAAATATACCTGATTAATGCCAAAGCCTGGAATCCCCACAACAGCCGAGGCTGTGTCATGCCCTGGGGCTGCAATTACCTTGGCTGCGCCCACGCCTGTACTGCGGGCGATATCAGGGAGCACTTCTCCTCTTATTGTCCCTGCGTCCACAATATCTGTAAGCATATGCTCGGGAATCTCAAGTTTCCTGAACAACTCTCTGGCCCAATCCTCCTGCTCCGGCTTCATCAACCCCGATGTGCCTGCAATAGAGCGTTCTGTGGACATTTGGCCAGATAAGAAATATTCCAGCAAGTCTGGCAGAAAAAGCATCTTGTCCGCCAAATCAATGATATGGTCCCCGTGTTCTATGTAGGAATAAAGCTGGGGCATCGTATAGGAACGGTTTGACTGACACCCTGTCAGCTCAAAAACTTCTTTTTTAGAAACTATTTCATAGATTTTATCCAGGGATTTTTCCGTCCGCATATCCCTGTAATGGTAAATCGGCTCCAGCAGCCTCCCCCTTTTATCCAGCAGGCCATAGCTTGCCCCCCATGTATCAATCCCCACTGACGCAACGTACTGGCCCTCAGAATAGTAAGACATTCCTTTCAGGATACTGTTATAGAGCGCGAACAAATCCCAGTACAAGTTTCCGTTTAATGACAGAGGCTGATTAACAAAATCAAAATAATCTCCAACCTCCAGTTTCTCACCGTCAAATCTCCCTTTTGCCATCTTGCCCCCGCTGGCGCCGAGATCTGCAGCAATAGATATTTTTCCGCTCATTTTTACGACTCCTGTTGTTTGTTATTTCTTTTTCGATAATATTATTCTAATCTTTATTGTCTATTTTGTCAATATTCAAATTATATTTTTATTTTTTTGGTATTTTTAACTAAAATTATTATTGTTTTCAATAGATTATAGTGGTACAATCGTATTGTATTTATATCGAAATCAATAAAAAGGAGTGATTATTATGAGTTTAGTACCATTTAAAGACATGCTTCTGGATGCACAGAAACACCATTATGCCGTGCCTGCATTTAACGTGGCGGACATGGAAACCATACAGGCTGTTACACAGGCCGCACAGGAGGAAGGATCCCCCCTTATTATCCAGCTCTACCATGCAGACCTGGAATTTGCCGGAGCCGACTATATGGTTTCTATTGCTAAGACTGCTTCAGAACACTGCACTGTCCCCATCAGCGTGAGCCTGGACCACGGCCAGAGCTATGACCAGGCAATATCCTGTATAGGGCAGGGTTTTACCGGCGTCATGATAGACTTGTCCAAAAATGATTTTGACGCCAATGTGGAGGACACAAAAAGAGTAGTGGAATACGCCCACGCCCGCAATATTTCTGTGGAAGCAGAGCTGGGAACCATCTTCGATGCAGATGCCCCTCTTGAAGTCCGTAACTCTGGACTGACTGACCCCGAAAAGGCCGCAGAGTTTGTTGGGAGGACTGGCGTGGACGCCCTGGCCGTCTCCATCGGGACAGCACACGGCGTTTACTCTTCCACCCCGGTCATTGATTTCGAGAGGGCACAAAAAATTGTCCAGACCCTCCCCTGTCCTACAGTTGTACATGGCGCCTCCTGCACACCAGATGTTGACATTATAGAGCTATGCCGTTTAGGTGTGGCTAAAATCAATGTGGGGACTGATCTGAACCACGCATTTAACAGAGGAATCCTGCAAGGTTTTGAAAAATACGGCGAGAAAGCGGCTATCCGTGAATATATGACAGAAGGCCGGAGAGAACTTATAAAGACTGCCCGCCAGAAAATCAAGATGTTCAGGACTTACATGGACTAAACCGCACACTCTCCTCACATATTCTTGGTTTAGATTTGTTCGCTCCTGTACATTGAATTTTATGCCGGCAGCACTTATAATGAAAATAACACAACAGGCAGATGTCACAAAAGGAGGATACATATGGGCCGAGAGAATATTATTTACCGTAACCCCCGGGAAGAGGATGCTGAAAAAATTGTTGATTTTTACAACTTTGTAGGCGGTGAGACAAGTTATCTGAGCTTTGAGAAGGACGAATATCCCCTGGATGCAAAAGAACAGGCTTCATCTATCAAATCACTTAAGGGAAATCAGACTAATATCATGTTATTGGCCATGGATGGCGAAGAAATCGCAGGCATAGCCACAATTAATTCCAGCCACAAAATCAAATCCCGCCATGAAGGGGAGCTTGGAATTGTGGTGGCCAAAAAATACCAGGGCCAAGGTATCGGCACGGAGCTGATACGCCTCTTAATAGAATGGGCCCGGGGCAATGGCGTAACTACAAGAATACGGCTAGATACACGGACCGATAATACAGCCGCTGTTGCTTTATATATGAAGTTTGGTTTCACAGTAGAAGGCTGCTGCCGTAATTCTACACTCCTGAACGGCAAGTACTATGATTTATATATTATGGGACTGATGCTTTAGAATATTAAGATAGGGCTATCATTTAACATCAGGCGGGTGAAACTCACCCGCCTGATGTTTTCATCATTCATACGCCCGGTTCCCTTCCATCTGCCGGTATGTTTCTGATTGCTTTATCTTTAGAACTTTACTATAATAGAAGTAATCATTCGCTCACTGTGGAGGTCCTCTTTATGTGGAACAGAAAAGTACTTAAGAAAAAATCCCGCTGCTCAGTAAAGGCCAATTATTGGCGCATGATTGCAGTATGCTTCCTGACAGCAATGCTAACCACTACCTATGCATCTTCTACTACATTTGTGAATCAATACTCTGCCGGCACATATGACAAGGAAGCGACCAATGCCGATACAGGAGCTGCCAATTCTGACGTAATTACAAATACAGTAGAACAGATTACAGACTCAACCCCAGCAGAAAAAACATACCCGGCATTTTTTAATCACATGCCCAGTTATTTAATTGATATCTATACAAGCGGGAAATCTGTAATCTTTTCAATTCTCCGGGCCGTCAACAGTTTTTTATCAGACAACATACAGTGGGCCTCTGTGTTCCTGGCCGCAGGCGCCATCTCCTCCCTGCTCTATCAGTTCCTTGTCACCAATATGATTCTGGTCGGGGAAAAACGTTTTTTTCTGGAGGCCAGGAATTATCCGCAGGTAAGAATCAGTAAAATTTTCTATCTTTATAAGCTCCGATATTTAAAAAACCCTGTATGGGTCATGTTCTGCCGCAACATATTCCAATGGCTGTGGAACCTGACTATTATAGGCGGCATTGTCAAACATTATGAATACAGTATGATCCCCTTTATTCTTGCTGAAAATCCCGCCGTGGGGCGCAGGAGAGCTTTCTTTTTATCCAGGGAGCTGATGCGTGGAAATAAATGGAAAATGTTCCTTCTTCATTTTTCTTTTCTGGGATGGCAGCTTTTATCACTCATCACCTTAGGAATGCTGGACTTTCTATTTATTAATCCGTATATTACGGGAACAGATGCAGAGCTCTATATGGAATTAAGGCACAATTACATTCTGGCCCGTTCTCCAGGATATGAATTTTTTAACGATTCACTTTTAGAAAGGGTCCCTTCCGAGGATGAGCTTCTAATCAGCAAAGCGCTGTATGATGATTCCGAAGGCCCCTATACAAAAATATCTTATTTTGCCCCTGAACAATATCCTGTATTTTTGTATTCTATCCAACCTCCGGCCAGGGCTGTCAAAATGCCTGTACATACGGGTAAAAAATACGGCTTTTTATCCTGTGTTTTTCTATTTTTTGCTTTTTCCGTTTTCGGATGGATTCTGGAATCCTTTATCCATCTGGCACGCGATGGTGTATTTATCAACACCGGCTTCCTGTACGGTCCGTGGCACCCGCTGTATGGCCTGTGCGGCTTATTTGTGATTCTCTTAATTAAAAAAATTGCACATCGTCCGGTTCTGTCGTTCCTGATAATGTCGTCCGTGTACACCTGTGTGGGTATTGAATATTTACAAAGTCCACTGGCAGCATATACATCCAGGATTATCCCTGAAGGATACAGTGAATATTCCGCAGGTTTAAGCAGAGGCGTCTTTTTTGCCCTGGTAAGCTGTGCTTTCCTGTATTATCTGGCACCTAAATGGGAAGATCTGTTCAGACGCCTCCCCATTCTTGCCAGAGTGCTGATTTGCCTGCTGCTCTGCGGATTGTTTGCTGCAGATATCCTATATACATTTTAAAGTGTACCAAATGTACATTTCCATAGGGCCTGCCCACTTCTATAATATCGGATAATATATGCTATTATATTGACACAAAATATTTTACGGGCATGTTAGGACAATTCCAGGCAGACTGGCCCTCTTAGATAAATTTTTTATTCGGATTTTTATTTCAGAAAGGAGGATTTCATGAGTGAAATTTACGTAAGCAGACAACATTTTACAACACAGCCAGACTGTACAAGACGGACAGAAGCTGAAATTGCAGTCTATGCTCTCCTTGACAGGCTTCATATCCCCTATGAAGGGGTGGATCACGATGTGGCCCCCACCATCGAAGCCTGCAAGGCTGTAGAGGAGGAGCTTGGCATCATGCCCTGTAAAAACTTATTCCTCAGAAACCGTCAAAAAACTTCATTTTACTTGCTTCTTATGCCAGGGGAAAAGAAATTTTTGACAAAAGATCTGTCCGGCCAACTGCATATTTCAAGGCTTTCCTTTGCAGAGCCAGAATTTATGGAAAAATATCTTGGCCTTACTCCCGGCTCTGTCAGTGTTCTGGGCCTGATGAACGACAGCGGCCGGGATGTGAGCCTATTAATCGACAGAGACCTCCTAAGCTGTCAATATATTGGCTGCCACCCATGTATAAATACTTCCAGCCTGAAAATAAAGACCGGGGATATTCTGAATAAATTTTTAAAACATACCGGCCACTCTTATTGTGAGGTTACACTTTAACATTGCATTTTGTATTTAAAAATACTATAATCCCTATATAAAACTGATAAAATTTATAACCTATAAAGGAGCCGATTATGAAAAAGAGAGTCGTTGTCGCACTGGGCCACCGGGCGCTGGGCACCACCCTTCCCGAGCAAAAGACAGCTGTTAAAAATACAGCCGAATCTATAGCCGATTTGATAGCACAGGGATATCAAGTGGCTATCACACACAGCAATGCCCCCCAGGTAGGTATGATACACACTGCCATGAATGAGTTCGGCAAGTCCCATGATAATTATACACCTGCGCCTATGTCCGTCTGCTCTGCAATGAGCCAGGGTTATATAGGGTATGACCTTCAAAATGGAATACGCGAGGCCCTGCTGAACCGCGGTATCTACCGTACTGTGAGCACAATCCTGACCCAGGTGATTGTAGACCCCTATGACGAAGCCTTTTATACGCCCACAAAAGTACTGGGACGATATATGAGCGCAGATGAAGCCAATGAGGAAAGAAAAAAAGGCAATTATGTAATTGAAGAGGCCGGAAAGGGTTTCCGGCGTGTTGTTTCTGCCCCCAACCCAGTCAAAATTGTAGAGCTGGATGCCATCAAAGCACTTCTGGATGCTGATCAGGTCGTAATTGCCTGCGGGGGAGGCGGCATTCCCGTACTTGAACAGGATAACCACCTTAAAGGGGCAAGCGCCGTTATAGAAAAAGATTTAACAGCCGGAAAGCTGGCAGAAGGCATCAATGCAGATGAATTAATCATACTTACAAGCGTAGATCAGGTATGCCTCAACCTGGGACAATCCAATGAACAAAAGCTTGGAGAGATTACTGCCGCGCAGGCCAGAGAATATATGGAACAAGGGCATTTCGGGATTTATAATATGTTCCCTAAATTACAGGCAGCAGTGGAATTTATTGAAAAACGCGGTGGACGCAGCGCATTAATCACTTCCTTTGATAAAGCAAAAGAAGGACCGCACGCAAAGACAGGCACAATTATTCACGGGTAAGGAGGAATAAAAAGGGGACTGTCCCTAGTTCAAAGGGGACTGTCCCTTTTGCTCTCCATTTTCAGAATATTCTTAAAACTCGTTCTATCACCTGATATAAGATCACTTCTGATTGGCAGGCTCCACAGCCACTGATTTTCCTTTTATTTTAGTGTTGTTCATCGCATTAAGCACATCTCTCGCATATTCTCTGGGGACTTCCACAAATGTATATTTATCAAACATATCTATGGACCCGATCAATTTACCTGGTATTCCGCTTTCCCCGGCAATTGCACCAACAATGTCTCCCGGTTTCGCTTTATTTTTCTTGCCTATATTTATAAACAGGCGGACCATCCCCGCCTCCTCGGCTCCTGTATCGCCAAACTCAGGTTCGGATGCATCTGTTTCATTCTGCCCTGAATTTATTTTTAAAAATGCTGCCGCCATATCCATGGCTGTATAATCAGAAGCATTCACCCTGTCCTCAATTGCCTGAAGATATCTGGTCAGATCTTCAGATTCAATAATCCTGTCAATCTCCTCCAGTATGTTTTCCATCTTTGTGGTAGCAACGTCATTTAATGACGGCACCTTTTGAGCATAAATTTTAGTTTTGCAGTAACGCTGGATTTCTTTCAGCTTATAGACTTCCTTTCCAGAAATAAACGAAAAAGAACGCCCCTCACGCCCGGCTCTGCCGGTCCTTCCAATACGGTGGACATAATATTCATCGTCCTGAGGCAAATCGTAATTAAATACCGCTTCCACCTCTTCTACATCAATTCCCCTGGCAGCCACATCTGTAGCCACAAGAATATCGGTTTTGCCACTCCTGAATCCCTGCATCACCCTGTCCCGCTGAGCTTGCTTCATATCGCCGTGAAGGCCGGCAGCAAAATATCCTCTTCCAAGCAGGCCATTTACCAGTAAATCCACCTGTCTCTTTGTATTACAAAATACAACAGAAAGCTTAGGTGTATAGATATCCAGAAGCCTGGATAACACTTCCTCTTTATTCTTGGGCCTGACTTCATAATAATACTGCTCAATATTGGGTACCGTAAGCTCTTTTTTTGTCACTTTAACAAGAGTGGCATCTTTCTGGAATTTCTTTGTAATATCCAGAATGGCCTGGGGCATAGTTGCAGAAAATAGAACTGTCTGCCGTTCCTCAGGTACTCCCTCAAGAATGACTTCTATATCTTCACGAAATCCCATATTTAACATTTCATCCGCTTCGTCCAGGACAATAGTATGAACATCCTCCATCTTGATTGTTTTACGGCGCATGTGATCCATCACCCGTCCAGGCGTCCCGATTATAAGCTGTGTCCCACTCTTTAATGAACGGATTTGTTTCACAATCTCCTGGCCTCCATAGATAGGCAGGACTTTGATCCCATGCATATATTTTGCCAAATTACGTATCTCTTCTGCCACCTGGATTGCCAATTCCCTTGTAGGGCACAAAACTACTGCCTGCAGTTTCTTACTCTTGGGGTTGATCTTTTCCAGAAGCGGAATCCCAAAAGCTGCCGTTTTTCCCGTTCCTGTCTGGGCCTGGCCGATAACATCCACTCCGCTTCTCATAACAGGGATAGCTTTTGCCTGAATCGGCGAAGCCTCTTCAAATCCCATCTTCTTTACAGCTTTAACGATCTCTGGGCATAGGCCCATTTCCTCAAATCTTACTTCTTCCATATATCTCCTTTTCACTTAAAAATATACCGCCATTTAAACAACGACAATAATCACCACACAACATTCTGGAATAAAATCCCAAAAAAATACCCCTTACCCGATACCAAGTAAAGGATGGCTTGACAAAGTTTCAGATGTTATCATAACAGACTTGCAGCTATATGTCAATTTAGGTACAGGTCTGTTTTAAGTTTAGGACGTAATCTTTTTAAAAAGGTTACGTCCTAAACTTGCATTTTTGTAATAACAGGTGTAATATATGCATATACTAAACATAGTTTTAAAAACTACTTATTGTATTTTTCATTTCCAGGAGGCGTTTTATTATGACTAAAAAGCAATTTATCAAGGATCCCGGCAGTGCCATTACTCATTTTATAGGTATGTTGATGGCTATTTTTGCAGCCGTTCCTCTACTCATCAAAGCATCTCATGAGCCAGGGAAAATTTATGTGGTCTCATTGGCCATATATGCTGCAAGCTTAATTTTATTGTATGCTGCGAGCACTACCTACCATACATTTGATTTGTCTGAAAGGGTAAATACAATTTTAAAGAAAATTGACCATATGATGATTTTTATCCTGATTGCAGGAAGCTATACTCCCATTTGCCTTCTTGTCCTGCCAGGAAGGACAGGAAAGGTTCTGCTTTCTCTTGTTTGGGGGATTGCTATTGTAGGAATTTTAATAAAAGCCTTTTGGGTATTCTGCCCGAAATGGGTGTCTTCTGTCCTGTATATCGGCATGGGGTGGACATGTGTGCTGGCGTTCACACAGATTTTAAATAACATGTCCCGTTCAGCTTTTATATGGCTCCTTACAGGAGGTATAATCTATACTCTTGGCGGTATTATTTATGCGTTAAAAGTACCACTTTTTGACAGCAGACATAAAAATTTTGGCAGCCACGAAATTTTTCATCTATTTGTGATGGGCGGCAGCGCATGCCACTTTGTGGTTATGTACGCCTTTCTCCTGCCTTAGTAATTTCTCAATTTAAATGTGCCTCATTCTATTTCCAGATATTTTATGGAGAAATCCAAGATATAATGCAGAAAAATACTCTTTATCAAGTAAGAGCTATGGCAATTTTAGTCCTTACTGACAAAGAGTATTTTAATTTTCCTCTCTCCGCCCTATTGGTCATTGGGCATTTCAATCATATAAATAATTCAACCCGCGGATTCTTTCTTCAATTCCATGTTTTGTAATATATTCACTGACGGTTTTAGGCACATACTGCTGCCACTCCTTCTCCTCTGCAATTAATTTTCGGACTTCTGAGCCAGTTATTCCTCTTTCGTCCTGGCCTTTTCTCCACAAAACCTCTGTCTCCACCCCTAATTTCTGCAGAATCTGAAAGCGCTCTTCATCCCACTCACTGCATATACTCATATAATAAACAGCATCTTTAGGTGCATATTGGAGAATCAAATCAGGCTGGCTGACCGGAAAGGGTATTATTTCATACTCTTCCCTCCCCACCCCAAAATCCTTTAATGCCTCCTGTATCATCTCGAACCTTTCAAAAAACGTAAGTGGATTGTCTCTCTTGGTTGTTCCATGTAAGTCATTCACTGATGTGGCGGCAAATGAAACAATATCTGAATGCGTAATACCTATATAGAGCTTTCTGCACCTCATCTTTGCGGCCAGTATATACTCCATGTGCTTTAAATGTAAAATCTGAAACCTTCCGTGTATAACCCCTGCTTCTACCATTATCCAGGCTCCTCTCCTGTATTTTCATCGCAGAGTCCTGATTGTTTTGCTGACACTGCATCATACAGTATTAGTATAATACAGTTTGGCCAAGAAAGCAAATCTGGCGGCTGCACACCAATTCCCATGTGCGCACCCTCCCCTGATATAAACCCTTAATAAATTATGGTATGCCCAAAAACTCATTTTTCATTCCACCATTTATACAGTAATCCCCTCCTTTTCCAAATACTGTTTAGTAACTGTCTGGCGGTCCACACGATGTTTTGCATAGAGCGAAACACACCACGTCAGAAGCTGTGCAAGGGGTACAGTCATCCACACGCCCAAAAGTCCCAATATAGAAATATGAGGCAAGATATTTAGTAAAACAAAAATTAAGACAGGTTCGGCATACACCAGTACATAAGACATTCCACTTTTTTCTGTGGCATATAAATACGCAGTGGTAATCCTCACATAAGATAGAAATAGAAGCACTGCCAAAAATAAAGGTAAATAATTGGAAACATCGGCATTTGTCTCCGGGGACGCTCCAAAAAGAATCCCCACATACCTCCGGGTAAAAAATAATACTGCCATGCAAATAAAAGAGATAACAGCGCTTGTCAGATAGGCAAAACCCCGCATCTGTTTCATAACAGGCACATTTTCCTCACTAAAGTATTTACTGATCAAAGGCTGGCTCCCATCGCCTACTCCTTGCAGCAGCAAATATACAATAGCTATGATATATGCAATACAGCCATATACTGCAACAGATTGTTCGCCTCCATAAACCATCAAAAAACGGTTCATAAGAATTGTTGTAATTTGGGGAGAAAATGTCAGGCCAAATGGAGCCACTGCTATTTTAAGGATCGTGCCAAAATACCCCCATACTTTTCTAAAAGAAGGAATAGAAAAACCGATTTTCTTTTTAACAAGAAATCCTATTGCCCCCATCATCGTGACTGCCTGCCCGATAATCGTGGCCCACGCGGCTCCTCCCATGCCCCAGCTATATACCCATACAAACAAATAGTCTAAAACAATGTTCGTTAAAAACCCTGCTATCATCGAAATCATGGCAAAGGCCGCGCCGCCCAGATTCCTGATAAATGGGACTAAACCTGTCCCGAACACCTGGAACGCCGCACCCAAAGCAATCACTTCCACATATTCAGCGGTCAAACCTAAGCTTGTGCCCTCCGCCCCAAGAATACTTAGTAATGGGGCAAGGAATAAAAGTACAGTGGCGCTCAGCAGCACACTAAATAGTGCAAGCAGGAACACTGTACTACTAAAACATTCCGTGCCCTCATCGCGCCTGTCTCTCCCACGCAGAATGGTAAACCTAATAGCTCCCGACAGACCGATCCCTGTACCTACAGCTTGAATGAATGCTGAAATTGGAAACCCTAAAGTAATACTTGCCAGGCCGGCATCCCCCAGGCTATTCCCCACAAAAAAACCGTCTACAACAGTATAGACTCCGGAAAGTGCGAAGGCCATTACAGAAGGAATTACAAATTGAAAAAACATACGCCGGTTACTCATTTTCTCTTTTACCTCCCCTATAAAATAGCTCAACAAACAAGGCAAGATTATCATTCAGGCTTGTCATACTATCCATTCCCATTTGCTCCATTACATATAATTCCAGATCCCGCAATTCTTCAATAATAGTATTAACGTACTCTTTCCCCTCCAAGGTCAGACGAATATACTTATTACGTTTATCTGCAGGGATAGGTACAAGCTCTATAAAACCCCGCTTTTCAAACTCTTTTAAAATAGAATTTACTGTCTGTTTTGGAATCACCCACTTCTGGCTTATCATCTTCTGCGTACAAGTTCGGCCATCCTCATAAAATGAATACAAAACCATAACACTATTTAGCGACAGTCCATGGTTTTTGGCCCAATTTTCATACATAGAATTGCTCTCCCTCCAAAGGGCATAGTATCTCTGCAATTGCGCAATCATATCCGTCCTGCTCTCCATAATCCACCTCCCCATATTAGTCCTGTATCAGACTAATAAATTATAGTCTGTTTTCGTACTAATGTCAATAAGAGAATAATATTCTGAATATTCTGAAAATGGATGACAAAGGGGACAGTCCCTTTTGCAAAAGGGACTGTCCCCTATTTTCTCTTTCCTCTAAACAGCCTCATGAAATGTCCGCATAATCACTTCTCTCTGCTGTTCCCGTGAGAGTTTATGGAAATGTACTGCATATCCAGATACTCGAATTGTAAGATTTGGATATTTCCCCGGATTTTTATAGGCATCCAGCAGGAGTTCCCTGTTCATTACATTGACATTTATATGATGTGCCATCTGCTGAAAATACCCGTCCAGGATCTGTACAAGATTTTCCATCCGTTCTTCTTCCGTTTTCCCTAATGTATCCGGAGTAATGGAAAATGTATTAGAAATTCCATCACGGCAATCGTCGTAGGAGAGTTTAGCTACAGAATTCAGAGATGCCAATGCCCCATTCTTCTCCCTGTTATGCATTGGATTTGCCCCCGGGGCAAATGGCTCCTTAGCCTTACGCCCATCCGGTGTGGCTCCTGTTTTTTTGCCATACATGACGTTCGATGTAATAGTCAGTACTGATAATGTGTGTACTGCATTCCTGTATGTCTTTGTCTTTTTTAACTCAGCAGACATGCCTGCAAGAATTTCTTTTGCAATCATATCTGCCCTGTCATCATCGTTTCCATATGTAGGAAACTCTCCGGCAGTCTGAAACTCTACAATATATCCATTGTCATCCCTGACAGGCTTTACTTGCGCATATTTTATGGCACTCAGAGAATCTGCCAGCACAGATAACCCGGCTACGCCGCAAGCCATAAAACGTTCAACCTCTGTATCATGAAGCGCCATCTGAGTCTTTTCATATGCATATTTATCGTGCATATAGTGAATAACATTCAATGTATTAATATACAATCTACAAATCCATTCACGGTATTTCCCGAGCCTCTCCATCACTTTGCCATAATCCAGTATATCCCCCTCATAGACGGGCATCTCAGGGCCCGCCATACTTCCTGAATAAGTATCATATCCTCCATTGAGTGCCAGCAGGAGCAATTTAGGCAGATTACATCTTGCCCCGAAAAACTGCATCTGTTTTCCAATTTTCATAGCAGAAACGCAGCATGCAATACCATAATCATCCCCGTATACAGGCCTCATCAGATCATCATTTTCATACTGGACCGCAACTGTATCAATAGATACTTTTGCACAGAAATCTTTAAATCCCTGGGGAAGGTCCTTTGACCATAAAATTGTCATATTAGGCTCAGGCGCTGCCCCCAGATTATAAAGTGTATTCAAAAACCGAAAACTATTTTTTGTGACAAGAGTCCTGCCATGCTCATCCATCCCTCCTACAGATTCCGTAATCCACATGGGATCCCCTCCGAATAATTCATTATAATCCGGTGTCCGCAGATGCCTTGCCAAACGGAGCTTCATCACGAAATCATCAATCAGTTCCTGGGCATGTTTTTCATCTAGCTTCCCTGACTCCATATCCCGCTGAATATAAATATCTAAAAAGCTGCCTGTACGCCCTAAAGACATAGCCGCCCCGTTCTGCTCTTTAATCGCTGCCAGGTACGCAAAATAGGTCCACTGGATAGCTTCTCTGGCATCCCAGGCAGGCTTTGAAATATCATACCCATACATCTGGGCCATTTCTTTCATTTTATTCAGAAAATGAATCTGCTGATATATCTCTTCTGACAGCCGGATAGACTCCACATCAAAATCTTCTTTTCCTATTTCTGCCTTATCCCTTTTCTTCTCTTCTATCAATATATCTACTCCATACAGAGCCACACGCCTGTAATCACCAATTATACGTCCGCGCCCGTATGCATCCGGCAGTCCGGTCAGTATTCCTGCATGCCTGACCCTCCGCATTTCATCTGTATATACTCTGAATACCCCGTCGTTGTGGGTAGTCCTATATTGGAATTCCTGCTCTATCTTCTCTGAAAGTTCATATCCATAGGCCTTACAAGCCTTTCTGGCCATATTGATTCCTCCAAAAGGATTTACGCCTCTCTTCAGCGGCCGATTTGTCTGAAGGCCTACAATCAACTCTGCCTCTTTATCCAAATATCCTGGCTGATAGGATGTCAGAGAGGAAACAGACTGTGTATCAATATCTAAAACCCCTCCGAAATCCTGTTCCAGCTTTAAAAGGCTATTTACCCTCTCCATAAGCTTTCCAGTACGTTCAGTCTTTGTCTCCAGAAAAGAGCCATTCCCCTCATAAGGCGTCACATTTTTTTGGATAAAATCCCGCACATTAATTTCTCTTTGCCAATCACCTACTGTAAACCCATTCCACTGTTTGAAACTTCTCTGCTCCATGATTTTCCCTCCTGTTGGGCAGATGTGGAAAATCCGCCCGCATATCTGCTTTATCCTTCAGATAGCCTGCATCTCAAGCCAGAACCCACCATGCCAAAATCCATGGCTTTGCTCTTAGAATAGAAAGCTAAAGCATAGGTTATTAAGTTCCTCTCAGTCATTGGCGCCCTTATAGAATACGAAGTAATACAGATGCCTGCCGTACCCTTCTGTAAACCATAAAAATAGGGCAACCCAACGATTGAGCTGCCCAGACGGTCGGCATTCTATTCTATGCTCCCATGTGGTATACTCCACGAACCGTCAGTTACATAGAACATTTTAATTTCCTTTAAGTATATTCATGTTGTTATGCTTATTATATAAACATAAATATTCCAAATTTGCAATACCCTTTTTCTATCTCAAACAGATTCTTTTTCTTTCATAAGACTTCCCGTTTATCCCATACGTGCATTCACAAATTTTATAGGTACGTCCATGCGTTCAGCAGCCTGCTCTGGCGCCATTCCACTGTCCAGGAAACGCTTACAAACCACTTTCATATTTTCACCCACTTCAATAATGTGCTTATCCGGATCATAAAAACGCACTACACGCAGTCCTCTTAAGATTCCCCTCAAAAGGCGTGCCGCCTGTACCACTGAACCAGACCCTCCCTGCTTTCCTCATACCATTCCGTCGTTATATATAGATTTTTCCCTTTATATGGAACTGGCCGGCTATAGTACCTGCACTTCTTACTCCCGCCTTTATTGTCATCTCTGTTGTTTGCCAGAACAGGATATGCAATTTTGGAGAAAGTTTCCCTGGAAAAATCTTTATTTTTCAACTGTTCTACCTCATCCTCTGTCAGTTTGTTTTCTGCCAGAAGTTTTTCTATGAGTCTGTATGCCAGCCGGCCTGCAGTAACCGCACCAAACGTAGCCTCATTATTGATGTCAAAGGTAGCCTTTACTAAAAACCGCAAATCTGAGGAACCGAGATTAAAATGCTCACACAATTCTTTTATAGCCGCAGCTTTAGACTGGGAATTTAGATTTGTATTAATATAGACTGACGGCCCTATTTCATACGGGGCGCCAAACCCGGCTGCCTCTTCACCACTCCATGAGTTTTCCATAGCCACATAACCCGCCGGGTCCATATTATAGATGGCCACATTTATTTTCCGGTAAGCATCTGTGACATTCTCAGTCTGTATTTCATTGCCCAGCAGAACCATCTTCACAATCGTTTTATTGGTAAGGTCGTAGTCTTCATCATCCCAATATACCCATACCTCTTCCTCCTGCGCATCATAATCTGTCTCTGCCATAGGCCAAATCTGTTCTGCCGACCTATACAAGATTCCTGCACGCTCAAGTATCTCCCTCTCCCCCCAGGAATCACAGCTTTTCATGTATTCATTGAGATGAAGCTTACTCACCTCAAATCCCTTTTCCGGCAACGTCTTTTTCTTTATAAAACGGAGGTTGCTATAATCGCTGTTATAAGCCGTCAGCGTCAAATTTCCCACTGTGTCAATGTATTTGGAATATATGAATTCCCACTGCTCCCCTAAATCCGTTTTCCACTCTTCTGTCAGTGTTTGCGGCATAACATGTTCAATAGTCAATGTCCCGTCATTTATCTGCTCTTCCACGGCAACCACTTCTCTGCATCCGAAGTTCTCAAGCCTCTCAAAGAAATATTTTCTTACAGATGGCTTTACATTATATAATTCAAAAGTCGTAAACTTATCTGTAAAGTCAAGGTTATTCGGAAAACGGCTTTTCCCTGTTTTACTCAATAGTGCATATTTAAAGGCATCCAAGTATGCTGTACTGTCCTTTTCCAAAATCTTCTCGATCTCAGCGCCAAGGCTGACAAACAGTTTATTATAGTACTGGGTCCCCAGGCCGCATACTATCCTCCTTGCCATATAGCTTTCCAATGTACCTATTGCCTCAGTCAATTCGGCACTGCTTAAAAGGCCTTGTTCAAACGCCTTAAATAGATCCAGTAAAATGAGAGTACAGCTGTGAATCTCTAATTTATTTATCCTGCACAGAACATTTTCATAGGTACTACGTCCCTTCACAGGATGTCGTATAGTTTCATAAAAACCAGCATACCGCAAAATATCTGAAAAGGTCTCTTCCGCTCTGCAGGCCTGCCTCATCCTAAAATTTTTAAACCCAAAGTAAAGCCTGTCCTCCCTGAATAGCTCTCTTGTCTTTACTGCCAGATAATATCTAAAAAATACTTTCAGCTCATTGCGGGAAATCGCCTTTTCTAAAGGTTCCCAGTACTTTTTATAAAAGCTCTCCTGCTGTGCCGCCGGCATCCCCATGAGCACATAATTACGGATTTTATCTGACTCATCTAATCCTAATCCCGTGGAATTCAGACTCTCAAAAATGAGCTGGGGATCATCCCCATCCTGTGGCTTCAAACTGATATTGACAATCATTAGTTTCATGACCGCATCGTATAATCCTTTTATCTCCTGCCCGTTTAGCTTGGATATTTCCCCAAAGAAATAATGGTAATTAGCAGTCACGCTGTTATTTTCAATTGGTTCCTCTTTTCCAATTAGGCGGCCGTATGCCTCATCATCTCCCTGAATCAGCTTCAGCTTCAATTTTTTCCCATCGTCTGCATATATGTCTGTCAAATACGCATCCATAATCTTCCGCGGGTTGATCCCCGTTTCAACGTCAGCATAGGCAGTAATATAATTTCTGATTGCAAGCAAAAGCAAGGATATGGTCGTAATCCTCTGCTGCCCGTCAATAATGATATGCTCATTACATCCGCCAACATCATTTGAAACATATACAATACTGCCAAAGAAATGAGACATGTAATTATTTTTATATACATTCATTAAATCTTTGAATAGTACTTCACAATTTTCCCGTTTCCAGCTATAGGCCCTTTGATAGACAGGGATAATAAATTTCTTATCCGTCCCATCTAAAAACCGGAACATTGATATCTCTTTCGCGTCCATCACATCTCCACCTTTCGTAAATTGCTTTGTTTCTCTCCATATATAAATAGTTAAAAATAATTATACCACAAGGAATATATCTGCGTCATAAAACTTTATCTGAGTCAAAGACCCCAATGCAGGCATACGGGGCATCAAACTAGCAGCGATGCAAGCATAGGGGCATTAGACCCTCGCGGCAACCGCCAAATGGACATGCAAACATGTCCGCGTGGCTCGCTGCTGGCGGGAATAAAGACAATTGGCTCATCCCTTAAGCCTACACAATATCATCTCAAATGGCTATTTACAAAAAATTGTTTTAGCGGTAAAATATAGTTGGGAATGAAGTTCTCCCTTGGGAAACCTAAACCGCTTATTGAGCTGATGACTTCTGTGATACAATTTTCGCAGAAAAAGCATCAGCTTTTTTGCGTTCTAAGGAGGAAAAACCATGTTAACATCTCTTGCTTTTATTTTTCTTGTAGGGCTGGCCATGGCCGCAGCCTGCCAAAAGCTGAAACTGCCGCGTATTATTGGTATGCTGGTTACGGGTATTATATTAGGGCCCTATGCCCTAAATTTACTGGATCCGTCTATTCTTTCTGTTTCCGCCGACTTACGGCAAATGGCTTTAATCATTATTTTACTTAAGGCAGGGTTATCACTTAACTTAGCTGACCTAAAGAAAGTCGGAAGGCCTGCTATTATGATGTCCTGTATACCGGCGAGCCTTGAAATCTTAGGATATTTTCTATTCGCCCCCTATATTCTCGGAATTACCAAAATCGAAGCTGCCGTGATGGGCGCTGTCATGGGTGCCGTGTCCCCAGCTGTAGTTATACCTCGGATGGTTCAGCTTATGGAGTCAAAATACGGCACCGATAAAAGCATACCACAGCTTATTATGGCAGGTGCTTCCTGTGATGATATTTTTGTAATTGTCCTGTTCTCCACATTTTCCGGTATGGCGCAGGGTGGCAGAGCATGTGCCGCAGACTTTATAAATATCCCTATTTCCATCATACTGGGAATCTCTCTTGGCGCTGCCGCAGGGTATATTCTCAGTATATTTTTCGAAGCGGCCTATGCACATAAGCAATATATAAGGAACAGTGTGAAGGCCATCATCATCTTGGGCGTATCTTTCCTGCTCATGGCAATAGAAACATGGCTGGATGGCATTGTTTCTATATCCGGCCTGTTAGCCATTGTAAGTATGGCCTGTGTTATCAAGATTAAAAGTATCCCTTTTGTGTCCATGCGTCTTTCCGAAAAATTCGGAAAACTCTGGCTTGCAGCAGAAATCATATTATTTGTACTGGTGGGTGCCGCTGTTGATATCCGCTATACGCTTACTGCCGGCATCCCGGCAGTATTAATGATATGTATTGCATTGTTTTTCCGCTCCTTAGGTGTCTGTGCATGTCTTTTGGGAACTCCCATAGCTTGGCGGGAACGCCTTTTTTGTACAATTGCCTACCTGCCAAAAGCAACAGTACAGGCTGCAATCGGATCTGTGCCGCTGGCAATGGGACTTCCCTGCGGCCAAATTGTACTTTCTGTAGCCGTCCTCGGGATCTTAATCACTGCCCCGCTAGGTGCGCTGGGAATCGACCTGACTTTTAAACGGCTTCTAAAGAAAGAAGGAGAACACTAAAAATATAATTTTAAATCTATTGACAATAATACAAAAATGCACTATATTAGATTTAGAATAATTCTAAAAATTCTATTTGAGGTATGACATGACACGTTATGGACAGAACATATTGGACATTATAAATACAGCAGAGGAGCATATGACTGCAGAGCAGGTATTTTTCGCATTAAAAAAGAGATTTGCCTCTGTAGTTATGGCGACGGTATATAACAATCTGAATAGTCTATATCAGCAGGGAAAGATCCGAAAGATTAGTGTAGAAGGGCAGTCCGACCGTTATGATAAGAATACAAGGCATGACCATCTAGTCTGCCGCCGTTGTGGACGGCTGACCGACATATATTTATCAGATTTAACTGATGACCTGGAAAAGCAAGTAGGCTTTGAGATTGAAGTATACGACTTAAAAATACATTATCTCTGCCCTGAATGTAAAAAAGCATCCTCATAGCTCCCTAAGCCTATACTTTTAGGGATGGGCATGGACTAGCGTGCCCGACAATAATTAAACAATCAAGGAGGAAACAACAATGAGAAGTATTACAACATTAGACCTGCAGTACGCGCACAGATTTTATGGGTTCAAAGGCGAAGCACAATATTTACACGGACATACAGGTGTCTTAACAATTGAGGTGGAAGATTCAGTTGAGCCTGGCGTAAATATGGTTTTCCCATGTAATGAGATCCAAAAGACTGCCTGGGAGGTATTAAAGAACTTTGACCATGCCCTGATCCTGAGGGAGGACGATCCTTTACTGCCGGCTATTCTTGATGTCTATGAGAAACAGGGTATCCGTAATGGCGCGCCAAACAACCAAATGAAAGGCCCTGCTTTTAAAACAGAACTCGCAACTGCATATCCAGAATGTCGCTTGGTAGTTACAAAGGAAACTATGACCGTTGAAGGCATGATCAAGATTGTTTATGACCTGCTCAAAGACAAGCTCAACATAGCTAAGATTACCTTTACCAGCGGCGTCAATGCAGGTTCCGCTGATTTTAAGCCTGAGCTTAAGATTGACCGCTGTCCACTATGCGGTATCGCCCTGAATGAGAATGGTGTCTGCCCTAAGTGCGGATATAAGAAAAATTAAGATTTATCATCCATATAGACAGCTCTGCTAAAATACTGGCAGAGGAGTACAATTTGCGGACAGCCAGAGGAAAATAGTTATAATTATCTCCCCTGGGCTGTCCGCATTTTTATACCCACAGGGCATCCCTTAACACATGTCCTTCGAACGGGCGGACTGCGTCCAATAAAGTATACTTATTGAACTGCTAATGTTCAATAAGGTATATCAATAGGGCATGGCACCTCTATAGCAAGAGGCTTGCCATGCCCACCCTTTTTGGCCATACGCAGCTGTTTTACTCCTTTACTTTCGCTCCATTCACCGGATAACTATCCATCGGTTTCCCATCCAGAGCTGCGTAGAGTAATGTTGCTTCCCTGTCATATACAAGTTTTAAAGAAAAAAAGTCCCGCCTCTTTTCCAGCAGCCGAAAGAAGATTTTATCTCCCTCCCATATATTCAGTTCATATACTTTTTCCTTGTCCACCCACTCCAGCTCTCCTTCATCACAGGGAATGGCGTCCCCCTTAAATCCGTCTGCCGTGTATAAGGACATATACTCCACCACATCTTCACCATAAACAAAGGTCACAATCCCGCGGTAGCAGTAGGATGTTAAAGTATATCCCGTCTCCTCCTGCACTTCCCTGACAAGACATTCTTCTGGACTCTCCTGAGCCTCAAAATGCCCTCCCACTCCAATCCATTTATCCTTATTCACATCATTCTCCTTCACAGTCCTGTGGAGCATCAGATATTTCCCATCTTTCTCAATGTAACACAATGTGCTTAGTTTAAACATACTTACTTCCTGCCTCCCCGGCTTGTATCTGCCTGTAGTAAAACTAGATTCGGTAATCTGGAAGAAAACTAGCGCTTCTCTTCCCCCTGCCCTTGCACTCCCTGTGACATACAAAAAGTACGCCTTAAATCTTATCCACAAAGGGCGGTTTCTTTCAATGAGGGATATCCCCGGATATTATTCTACAACATAATGCGCCTCTTTTCAATATAGGCCCCTTACCTTTGTACAATCCCCAAACTCCGTATCATTGCTCCCCAAAAACGGATTTATCCAAACTATGCCTCACCCCTCCCTTCTGCAAACACTCCTACATTACAACTCTCTATAATATGTTATACCTAAAGAGCATCCTATAATGTATGCCAGTCCGTCTAAAGGGCATGTTTTATGGGACGCCCCCTTAGGCATATACTTTAGGAACCCCCTATATGGGGCATGGGATGAGTGGCCTCGGACATGCTATACTGGCAGGCTCTCCCTAACACACAATGCCCCCCATCCCATCTGGTTATTAGGCCACCTGTCAAATCCCGGCAGTCTCTGTGCACCCCTGCGCAGGTAAGCCTTCACCTTTTCACCATATGCTGCTGTCAAGTAGGAACTAACATTTTTTAATTTTTTTCTATTTTATTTTTTCCATATGATATGGAATCTCTCAGGCGCATCCACATAGATTGTTTCGATATAAGCCTCTACCACATCCGTATTAAGAACACGAAGAGTGCTTATATCCTCTTCATACTTTACGCTATTTTCACCTATTTTTCTTTGTTTCTGTGCTTGTTCTATCTGTCCGTTTATCCCATCTTCCTTTTCTCTTAGAACAGCAACACGTTCTAAATAAGTTTTTTTATAAAGCTGCTTCATTTTGAATTGCTCATATAACCACTGTTTTTCTGCCTTTAAAGCATCTCTTTGTCTTTCCAATGTCGCAATCTCTTTTTGAATCTCTTTCAGATTGGATTCAAACGCTTCTGATGTTTGCTTTTTTTCTTCTTTCTCCAGTTTCTCATTGATTTTCTTTAGGATCACCTTCTCTATTTCCGGCTCCTTTACCCTGCCGCCAAAGCAACTACTCCTAGTATCATATGCCGCTTTTTCACACGTAAAATATGGTATAGAAGTAGATGTAATTCGTATCAGACTTCTTTTGCAATTTCCGCACCGAAGTTTCCCTTGCAAAATGCTTTTATTTGAAAAATCGTGTTTTTTTCCTTTTTGCTGCCCATTATTTTGAATGATCTCCGATGCTTTTTGAAACGTTTCTTCCGACACAATCGCCTCATGTTTATTCGGCACGTAAATTCTTTTTTCATCTGGCACTCGCTTAAACTGCTTCGCTCCTATTTCTGTCACCTTGTACTTTGCATTTACCACAGTTCCCACATATACCTTATTTTCAATTATTTTCAATACCTTTTTACTGTTCCAATAGCCGTTCCCGTCCAGAATATGATACTGGGAACCTTTTTGGTTCTTATATGCCCCCGGCGTCGGAATTTTTTCTTCATTTAACCTCGCCGCAATTTTACCAGTACTTTCTCCCTCACAAGCCAGTTCAAAAATTCTTTTTACATAGGCTGCTGCTACCAAATCTACTGCCAATTTTTTTCTATCCGAAGAAAATTCATACCCAAACGGCGGTCTGGGACCGATGAAATCTCCTCTTTTTCTCCTTATTTTAAGGGCAGATCTCATTTTGGCAGATAAATCTTTACTATACATATCATATAAAAGACTTCTGAAAGCAATTTCAATTCCCCCTGTCGTTCCTATATACTCGGCGCTGTCATATCTATCATTAATTGCAATAAACCGTACTCCCATAAAGGGAAAGATCTGTTCAAGATAATCCCCTACTTCCAAATAGTTCCTTCCAAATCTTGAAAGGTCTTTCACAATAATGCAGCATATCTTTCCCTCCCGCACCAAGGACAACAGTTCTTTTATTGCAGGTCTTTGAAAATTAGTGCCACTATACCCATCATCTACGAATTCCATTACCGGAGCTTCTAAATATATTTCCTTTTCCTCTCTATAGCGGGTAATCAAGAGCCTTTGATGATGGATACTATCACTTTCTGCTTTACTGTCACTGGAAATAACATCCCCGTCCTCCACTGACAGTCGCAGATATTCAGCCAAGAAACGTTTTTCCATATTCTACTGCCTCTGCCTCTTCTAATTGTGTCACTAAATACTCATACTCATTTCTAAAACGATATATAATATGTATTCGTCTGTTTTCATAAATCTCCACCCGCTCCAACAGTGCCTGTGCCATATCCCTAGTCAGTTCTTTAGCATTATGAAACGCTAAGAAAGTTTTTAACCATTGATTTCCGCCACTTATACACTGTTCAAATGTTTCCACTTCTTTTTGTTTAATCCTTATTTTTTCTGTCAAAATTTCTATATCCAAGGTATACTTTTCTTTCGCTGTCAAAAACTCTTGTTTTGTCAAAATACCCTGTTTTAAATCCTCATATATACTGTTTTTTAAATATACCTTTTGTTCCAACTTCTTCTGTAGTCGCTTTAGCTCGTCTCCTTTTTCTTCATGATAATTACAGTATCTTTCCGTTTTCTTCAGACGTTCTAAAAGTTCTTCCAAATTTACCGCTAAGTCAATCTGCAGTTTTATCTGTTCTAATATGAGATGGAATAATTTATAATCTACAATAGAAGCTGTGCTACACTTTGATTGCGTATAATTATATGCTGAGCCACAATAGAAATAATAACGCACCTTATTATTTCGCACATCCTTATTCCTCCTCAATGGATGCTTACATATACCACACACTAAAATCCCTTCTAAAATATTCTCATAGGCATCATTCCCCTGCCTATCTCTCCACACTTTTTTATTTCTTTTTTTTATCTCCTGTATGCACATAAACACTTCCCTGTCCACAATAGGTTCGTGGGTATGTTCTATAACCTCCCACATCTCTTCTTGCTTTTTTCCAGGAAAATCTTTCGAATATATGGAATGGTTATATTTCCCTTGAAGTAAATCCCCTATATAAACTTGATTATATAAAATGCGGGTAACCGCTTGTGGCTGCCATGCAACATTTCTGCTGTTTTTATATTTTTTCTCTCCATGCTCACATGCGTATCGGCTGGGTGATGGGATACCCTCCTGATTCAGCTTTCTCGCTATCTCATAGGAACTAACTCCCTGTATTTTCATGGAAAATATACGCCGTACCACACTTGCAGCCGGTTCATCAACAAAAAAATGATTATCCCGTAAACAATATCCATAAGGAGCTTTGCTACCTATAAATTCGCCTCGTTCCTTCTTTGTTTTAAATGCAGACATGACTTTTTTCGATATGTCTCTGGAATAATAATCATTTGCAATATTCTTAAACTCTGCTATCAAGTCTTTTTCCGGAAATATTTTTTTCTCACTGTCATACTGGTCATTTACAGCAATAAACCGAACTCCCATAAATGGAAATATCTTTTCCAGATAGTCTCCTGCATCCAGGTAATTTCTAGCAAGCCTGGATAAATCTTTTACAATCACGCAGTTTATCTTATGCTTTTTTATATCTTCCAGCATACGCTCCCATTCTGGTCTGGCAAAATCAGTTCCCGTATAGCCATTATCCTCATAAATTTCTGCGATTTCTGACTGGTCTATACGCTGTGCAAAATCCTTCAGAAGTTCTTTTTGGTTATGTATGCTATCCATTCCGCCTCTACCATTATCTTCATTTGACAGGCGAACATATAAACCTATTTTCATAAAACCTGTCTGTACTTTTGAATCCTTAATTTGTTTTCTGCTTTTTCTTGCCATTTATGTTCTGCCTCCCCTCTGTAATAATGTCTCCTGCACTTTCCTGCAAATCTCCTATAATCTCTGTTGCTTCTGAAATTTCCGCTGCATATTTAAAAATCACTTCTACTCTAGGATAGCTTTCTCCCCCTTGTTTTTCATATACCAATATTTTGTCTATCAAAGACACTACGATCTCTCTTGACAGTTGTTCCAGTTTACCAAACTTTGCAAATTCGCAAATCCAATCTGAAAAATGTCCCTGATTGGAAGCCAGCCGCTCCATTTCCTCGTTCAATATGCTTAATGCTTTTTCAACGGTATGGATTCTTTTTTCATAAAGCTGCTTTAATTCCAGATATTCTTCTTTTGTAAGTATTTTTTCTTTGAAGTCCCCATACAACTCCAGCTTCAGAGCAGTAAACTTCTGTATCTCCTCTTTTTTCTGAGCAATTTGCTGCTTTTTCTTTTCAACACCCGTTCTTTTTCGCTCTTTCTCCTCAAGGGTATCCAAAATTTCTTCCATATCGGCAACTATCTGAATCTGGTGGTTTAGCAGTGTCAGAACGCTTTCCTCCAAAGCTGCCGCATTAATGCTATGGCTGCTGCAAGTCCGTTTATCCTTTTTATGTCCTCCACAGACATAATAAACAAACTTTTTGCGACCAGAGGGAACTGTTTTCCTAACCATATTTGCCCCGCAATCCCCGCACCGCACCATGCCAGACAAATTATAAACCCTTTCTTCAGACTGGCTTCTTCTTGTATCTATACGCATCAAGTCCTGTACGTTCTTATAGTCAATAGAAGAAATAATAGGTTTATGCATATTTTCAACTCTGTTCCACTGGCTTTCATCACGTTTAACTCTCTTCTTTATTTTATAATTAGGGGTTGTATTTTTTCCCTGAACCATAACGCCAACATAAACGGGATTACTCAAGATCCGCAAAACCGTAACATGCGTCCATTCGCTCCGCATATTTTTCTTAAATCCCGTATAAAAAGTACTGCCTTTATCCCTTTTATAATCCATAGGTGTTGGGATAGCCCTTTGATTTAAAGCATCAGCAATTTTATACGCATTATAGCCCTTTAAATACAGCCTGAAAATATCCCTGACAATTTCTGCCGCATCTTCATCAACCTCTAATTTATTTTTATTGTCCTCTGATTTTTGATAACCATAAGGGGCAAATGCACCTACAAAATCTCCCCTTTTTCTTTTCACCTCCAGATTGCTCCTGATTTTCATGCTAATATCTCTGCAGTAAGCATCGTTGATAAGGTTTTTAAAGGGAATGATGACGCTGTTTCCCTGATCCGCATTTTCATTGCTGTCGTAATTGTCATTGATTGCAATAAAACGAACACCCAGGTACGGAAATATCTTTTCAAGATATTTTCCTACCTCAATGTGATTTCTGCCAAAACGTGATAGGTCTTTTGTAATCACGCAATTTACAGTTCCATTTTTAATATCTTCTAACATCTGTTGGAAAGCTGGACGCTCGAAATTAACTCCAGAATAACCGTCATCCACTCTAATCCCATGGATTCTAATATCCGGTCTGGATTTTAGATACTCCAGTATGAGTTCTTTCTGGTTTGTAATGCTGTCACTTTCTTCTTTATCCCCGTCTTCTTTAGACAGGCGTACATAAATGTCAGCATTATATAGATCAATATTTAGATTTGTATTCATAATTATCACCTCAAATAGTCATGTTTGCTATCAAACCTGTTCTATTTGGGGTTCTGCTTTGTCCACAATTATTATATCATCCAGCTCCGCAAATGTCCATAGAAAGGTCTGCATTTTCTAATACCCATTGGTTGTTATACATAGCTGCACAAGCCTGTTTTCCAGGCTCTCTTTCGTATTAGAATAGGATGTTTTTACTATTATCCCATTGCAAATGTAACAAAAAGGATTTTTTACCTTTCTCGCAAAATCCAGAAACCGTTCTTCTTTCGATAATTCTGCATCTATTTCTATATCTTCTATACTTACTAAATCACTGGCACTTACTGTACGCACATCAATCTGTTTCATTTTTTCAAATTCTATCTGTTCCATTTTCTTCACCACACTTCTCTTTATATCACTATATTCCCTTACGGTTGTCCACTATGCCCATCTAAATACTCCTGCAGACGGCTGCCGGGTAACAGCTTCATTGGTATACACCATCCGAACGGACCGGAGCAGCTTATCTCCGGAAGTATCATTATCAGAAAACAGCCTCTTCGCACAAAGTTCCCGTAACTTTGTTTGTAACCAAATATTTCTCGCTCGTACCTTTACTTCAACACCGTAAAAATATTTCTTCGTTTACAATACCCGGCAACTTTGCGCCATGATGTCGCAAAGTATCAGGCACAGGCAGTCATGGCGTATCTGTTTCCTGGCTTCACTGTTTCCTTATCCTGCAGGATAATATGAAATTGCCAAGGTACGTTCATGTCAAATAGTTTCCTGGGCAGAAAGGGAATTCAATACCCGCCGATACTATTTAACGCTTAATTTTAAATTCAAGAATCGTCTTTATCAATTTTGTCTCCAGCCTCCTACGTAGTGTTTCGTCCACGCAGTAGTGAATAGAGCCATATTCATCGTACATTTTTCTGACGGATAAACTTGCTATGTAACCTTCATAATGTTTTAATATCTGGTTAATGGACAGAATATCTCCTTCTGATGCTTTTTTTATCACATCAAATGACGCTAAATTTTGATTATTAACTTTTTTTCTTGCTGTTTCCATCTACGCTTTCCTCCATCATATTCTTCAATAGTTCCAACGAACGTGTCCGGTGTTCATATATGGTACTTCGCACAAGATGAAGACGCCTTGCAATATCTGCATCACTCATTTCCATAAAATATGACAGCAGAATGACGTCTCTTTTTCTTTCTGTCAGTGTTTTCAACGCTTCTGCCAGGAGAACGTCTTTTACTTCCACATCATATCCACATGCCTGAAAACAGCATTTTTCCAATTCATACTCGTCAATTACGGAAAGACTACTGCTTTCTTTTTCCGACATCTCACAAAATAAAACTTCATGCTTTCTTCGATACATAATATGTCTTTCAAAATCTTTCTTTTCACTGCCTAATGCCAATTTACATTTTCGATCAAACTGATGCATAACTGTCAATTCATCGTAGGAAGAAGATTGCTCCATAAAGTTCACCTCCTTCCCGGCCATGAGATATGAGCAAAGGTCTTTTCCCTTTCACCCTTATCCCGATTGAGTAATGTCCATTGTTCGGGTTTTTTAAAAAAAATTTATAAAAATTTTCCATAATATATAAAAAACGCCCTTATGAACCGAAACCTCATAGGACGTTTTTTATGTAAACCCTCATGTCTCGCAAGCTTGACACCGCCATAAATGAAACTGTGATAACGAAGGCTGTTGAATGTATTTGTTTTTGGTTTATACTGGTATTAACGGCAAAGACCGATTTTAATCTGGGCCTGCAGCCCGCTATGTAAACTGGTTTTAGGCTTTCTCATTTGCACTACCATCTGTCCAATCAAATTGTAACAACATACAAATTTATGAAATTGCCACAAAGCCTATAAAACTGTACTTTCCAGCAATGCTGGCATGCTAGTTCCCCATTCCAAATATATATGCCCTTTTATACTGGTTCATTTTTTCTGCCGGCAGGTGGAAATAAGACTTCACCTGCTTTTCACTTAACCCTGCCTCCATCCCTTCCAGGATCTCATTCATCTGTTCATCCGTCAGCTCCTTCGCATACCTCTTAATGCATTCTGCCAGGCTGCCGGACAGGTCCCATGCAGCCTGCTTTCCTGGCTCCCCTGCCCCTGCCCTTTGTAAGGCCTGATAGGCCAGCACGTCCTCTGGCACTTCCTGGCTGCCATCCTCTGCCGTCCGCCCATCTTTTTTTGCCTGCTGCTTTGCCTGTTGGAAAATATCAGAAATCTCTTCCTCAGTCAGGGGCGGCTGCTTCCTCCAATTCAGATATAAAAAGTCTTTTTCCTCCATCTCAAATACTTTGATAGTCCCGTCTGTTTTCTCTGCTGTTTTATAGAATTCCACGTCCTTCTTATCCAGGAATTGGATTGATGCCTTTTTAGTAATTGTGCGGTATGACATTGTCTCTTCATTATATATGGCTTTAACCGGATGCTTATAACCGTTTGGAAGCGCCATTTTCTGTGCCTCCAGCCATCTTTTCGTCTGGAAAGGGATTGCCTTCTTATCATAAATCGGGTACTGCCCTTCCAAGAAAATAATGCAGTGGTTGCGGGGCATGCGCTTTACTTCTGCCGGGGTCATCAGGGTCCTTCCTGCCCTCGCATTATTGATGCTGGAATTCCCGTGGCTCCCCTTTGATATCCCGTCGGTCCGGGTGTCAATAGTCATTTCCCCCAGCAGGTCAGATATATACTTATGTGTGGAATAAGATGCCGGTCCTGACCCTAAATAGACCACCGCTGCACAGTTGTCCATGAAAATCTCCCACTTATCCTGTGTAAAAAGGGCCTTTATCTGCGCAGCTGACTGCAGCACGGGAACTATGGACATATTCCTGCCCCGGATGGTGCCCATTAACACCTCCGTATTGTTTGGCTTAGGCCCTGCATAAAATTCATCTGCCCAAAGCCTTACATGGATCGGCAAAAAGCCTCCGCACTCAAAATCTGCAGTCCGGGTCAGCACATCGAAAAGCTGGGTATAAAACATGGATATGAAAAAATTAAAAGATGGGTCATTGTCTGGCATAACCAAGAAAAGGGCCGTCTTTTTACTAGGATCGCCTCCTGCCCCCAGGCCCAGGCTTTTGATATCCATGTCATCGTCCTCCAGTATCCTCCTAATAGAGGATATTTCGCATAGCCTCAGCATTGCGTTGACCATGATGATAATGCTCCTGACAGTCTCCGTGGCCCCCTCTTTTAGCTTCCGGTAATCCCGCACTGGTGGGTAACTGTCCCCCTTAAGGGCTGCCAGGCGGTCCATTTCCACCTGCAGGGCTGTCGTGCCTTCTTCATCCACTCTCCTGTTTTCCAGGTTCACCAGGCGCAGGATATTGTTCAATGTCCCCTGGCGCCCCTCCTCTTTTGACTGCAGCCATTCGTAATAAAACATTGCCTGCAGGTACAGGGCCACCCCATCGTCCCAGAAAGGGTCCCCTTTCATTGCATCAGGGGGTTTTACTGAGGCCTGCATATTCGTAATGAGCCTGATTAAATCTGTTTCCTTTTCTATGTACGCAAAAGGGTTATAGCGGTCTGATTCCTCCGGGTTGATCAGGTTCAGTGATTTGACCAGGATCCCTTTACTTACCAAGTACTTCCCAAATTTACGGAGGAGTTCCCCCTTAATGTCTAAAAACACGTTCGTATTCGATGCAAGCAGAAGGTTTGGCGCTACTATAGATGTCGTCTTATAGCTCCCAGACCCTCCAATAACCAGCATATTCCTATTTGATAGCAAAGTATTGGATACTGCTATGTTCCTGCTCAGCAGTGTATTGTTTTCTTCCCTCTTGTCCCGCAAGGTTTTGCTCAGCCTTTTCACATCCCCCCACTGTTCTGTGCCATTTTCCGCTCCCAAGTGGGTATTGCGGTAATAGTTGGTGTACCAGGCGACCAGCATGACCCATGCAATAAGGGCCACACCCATAAAACTGAGTGTCTGCTCTGTCCACCAGTTGCTAAAAGGATGCTGCAGGATATGAAGGAACTTCTCCTGGTAATTAGACAGCGAGACCCCTGGGATTTTAAAGAGCCCGCATAGATAGTATACCAGAATGGCCATTAGTATCAGCAAAACCATAAACGCCCCCCACGGCGTTTTTCTTCTGTCAATCATACTTTCCCTCCTTGTCTTTCATTCATGCCTTTCCCATTAATTCCCCGGACTTTCCTTTAGCTGCGCTGCAGCAGGGCTGGGGACTTAAAACGCAGTCCCTATTTTGTCTTTATGGGGACTGACGGGGCCCTGTCCTTTATCGGGTTTGTCTGGCCTGCCTGCGGCGCCTTTGGAAGGGGTTCCTTCTGCCGGAACCCACGCTCTACAGCGCCATAATATTTATCATACACATCTTTCCCCTTCCCCCTCTGGGAAATGGGGACTGGCTTCCCGTCCGCATCTAAAATGATAGGCTTCTTATCCTTTTCCAAAAAACCTATAAATGTCCTCCCCCCATCCGCGGCAAACACCTGCTCTTTTGGGAGCACCAAGGTAAGTTCACCTTGGCCATAAGTCGATGGGATCCGGCTGGCAAATAACCCCGCATCCGAAATGTGCTTTGAATCCCCAAAGCTGGATTTCTTTACCAGTGTCTCATAATTGATCGTAATTTCCTCATAATTGGGGTTCCCATGGAATCGGTCATAGGCCTTGTCGCCTATGCCGTGTATCTTATTTTCCTGTTCCCTGACGCTTCGCTCCACCTCCCCAGGTTCCCTGCCCTCATACTTCTCATTTGCCTTCACAAAATCTTCGTCTGCAGTATTGATGTAGTCCTCTTCCCCCATTTCCCCTGTCCTGGCATACCCATCCAAATCCATTGTCTTAAGGTCCCGTGCCTCATTCCCCTTTTCCATCTGCCCTTCTTTGTATAAACGGTACCAATGCTCCACTTTTGGCATGTCACTGTTTGCAACCACTATCTGTATTTCACCGTCCCCAACATTGAGGTCCGGCAGTACTGCATAATTGATCCCCAGGCTTTGGAAATCTGACCGTACTCTTGCGCCATCCCCTTCCAAAGGGATGCTCACGATGCTTGTCTTGCCATCTGTCAGGTTTGTCAGGTTCTGTATGCTTTTTTCGCCACCCTGCATATGGGAAGCCAGGTACCTCCCATACCAGGAAGAAAACTTCTCTTTGTCCTCTGTAAAGACAGCAACCTGGATCATGCCGTCACCTTTATTCAGATCAGGCAGGATTACATGCTGTATCCCGGCCTGCTTAAGCTCGCTGATGGAAATATCCTCCCTTTGGTTCAGCCGTCCCGCCTCCTTTTCTGCCTTGCTGGCCGTATTCCATGTCCTTTCCTTTCCATTTTTATCCAGGCAGGCCTCCCCTGTCATTTCATTTTTTACTGTATATACCGTTTTCCCGTCCGCCTCCTTGGGCACTGCCTTCCATGGGCTGTAGTCCTTCTCATAAGGTATGTTGACAATTGAATAGTCCCCGTCTGATTTCCTCATAAATTCCTGAATATCCTTAAACTCCCCCCTGCTTACCTTCCCTTCCTTTGACATCCTGGCCAAATAAGTGATAAGGAGGATGGTTCCCGTTGCAGCCACCTTAAAAAATGGGTCCATCAAAAGGGTGGCTTTTTGTATGCTCATGATCACGCGCTCTGTTTCTCTGTCCATTGCTTTTCTCCTTTTTTAATTTAATCCTCTGGCCTGGGCCCCTGCCTGGCAGGGCATGGGGCGGCTGCCTGCAGCCGCCTCCCCGAAGCCTAAACAGCAGCCCCTCCTAGGGCCTTAAGACGGCTTCTTTGTTTTGTGCCCTGCCTGGTTCCGGGCCATGGTCCCGGACTTGTGCCTTCCCTGCCATGATGTCTGCCATATTTTGGGCCAGTATGGCGCTGTCCTTTTTATGCCAGATACAGTCCCCTTTCCATGTCCCCCTGGTGTGGTTGATCCCATTTAGCAGCTTTATTCCGTGGCCAGGAGGCGACCACTGCATTAAATTGTGGGTATAGTCATCCAACAGCCAGTCCTCCGGCCTGACGCCGCCTGGTATATAGGCGCTTTTTTCCACACCGCAGGGCGTAAAGATACGGCGTTCTTTGGGGATTTCAGGCAGGTATAGGTCCAGCCAGGCATTCTTCTCCTCCAAAGCATATTTGCTGTCCGTCAGGACAGCTGATAAAATATACACCTCAGTCCCCGGCTGTTCCCGGATAATTTTCTTCACTGCCTGGAGTGGGCCTGGCATGGGTTCCAGCCCACGGAAATATCCTTCTTCATAGAGTCCCTCCAGGGAATCTGCCGGATGGAAAACAGCCAGTGTCCCATCCATGTCCACAAACAGGCGCCGCCTGCCCTCTGGGACTGCCCCGGATAAGTCAAAGTGCCCGGATACTGCCTGATAGGAAAAGCGTATCTGCCTATGGGGCGCCTCCTGGAACTCCATGACCTGGCCCAACCCTTCCCTTTGGCACTCTGCCTTTAAGCTTTCCCATTCCCTATCCGTATATTTCCTCCCATCTTCTGCCCCTATGCCTTCCCCCAATACCACGCCGTACATTTTAGAGGAAGATACCCAGACAAATTCCTGCAGCTGGGGGCTGACTTCATATACGCTTTTTTTCCCCTGCACCTCTTCCGGGTGGCGGCCCAAGTATTCTGCAAGCCCCTCCCTGACCCTTTGGAAATGCTCCTCCTCGCTGCTGCTCAGGAAGGGGTCTATATGGAGCGTAGTCGTATTCCTGCCCTCGTAAAGTATCCGCCCCCCTTCCCTGTATTGGTACGCATAAAAGTACTCATCCGACACGTTTAAAAAATTTATTGGGTCTAGGTCAATTGTAAATCCATCTTTTTCCATGCAAGTCCCTCCTATAGCTTAAATACGCCCTGCTTAATCCCTTGTTCTGGGAACGCCCCCTTCTTATATCCTGGTGCATGTTCCCCTGACAGCTTTTCTGGGCGGGCATTCAAATGCCCTTCATGCGCTTCCTTCCTTAGCCCGGCATGCCCATGCTCCGTTTCCAGAGGGCCTGGCCCGCCAGCAAGGGCAAGGCTTTCTGCCCCCTCCCCTGGCCGATATGCCCCGCCCCTGTTGACATCACTGTCTATGCGCCGTATAATAGTATCAAAAGCGGGAACAAGGTGGCCTTGTCGCAATTGTAGCGGCAATAGCGCAAGTTCTTCGCTTTTTTCTTTATCTATGAATAAGATCTTTCCGGCTTCTGCAAGCCTCTCTATGAATCCCCCAACATTATCCCTCCCATACATGCTGGTAATAAAATTAGAGCTTACTGCTTCCAAATGGTAAGTAGCCTGCCCATCCGGCACGATGGATACCATAACCGGGAGGTTGCTGCCTTCCCTATATCCCAGTATGGCGACCAGGGAATCCTCCCGGGTCAGGGAACCAGCTATGACAGCTGGGTTTTCCAGCTCCTCTGGAAGCCTTTTTATCTCTTCCTTTGTCAGCCCATGGAAGTGCGGGTTCTTTTCGTCCTTCTCATGGAGGCAGTCCCGCAGGTGTTTTTGGGTCATATGCATTGGCAGGCTACGGCATCCGGCTTGTACGAATAGTCCCGGCGTATCGCACACTAGGACTGCCTCGCGCTGCGGAATTTCCCTTTGCAGGGCCCTTTCTACTGCCTTTCCAAACTCAAGGTACCTCTGGCAGAGGGCGGCATAGGTTACCAGCTGCTCATCACTGTATGTATGTGCCCTGCTCTCCCGCCTGCCAATGCTGCTTTCATAATCTTCTATAATTCTCTTGGCCATATGGGCAGGGGTGCCTTCATTTAAGCGCCCGGCTTCCAGCGCCGCGCCTTCCTCCTGGAGCCATCTTTTTTCCCTGCCGGAAGCATCCTTGACAGTCTCCCCTATGGCAGTATCCTCAACCACATAATATCCCTCCTCCTGGGACAAGGCAGACGGGATCCTATGCTTCTCCATGAACTCCCTGAAAAACTTAGTGTCCATGCCGATCCCCTCCAGGCCTCTTTGGATGCCCTGCAGCGCTGCATATAGCTCTTCCTGGGTTTTCTTGGGGATAATCCTCCCCTCTTCCAACTCCCGGGCATATACCTTAAAAAGGTTGCTGGCCGTCTGCAAGGCTTGGCTGTCCGGGTATATGTCCCCTGCCTCAATAGCCTCCAGCTCTCCCTGCGGGATCGCCAGGGCCCGGGCCATTTCCCTCAGACCAATGCCCTGCGCATCCCTCAACTGGCGGAGGGCCTTCCCAAGGCCCTCCCCATTGTCTTGGGCCTGCCGGATCCGTTCAGCTGCCTGCTGGATGGCCTCCTGGCCTCCCCGCATAATTTCCGTCCCCTTATATAAGAGGCTCTGCTCCCCCTGGGCTGCCTTCACCTCCCATCCCTTTTCTTTCAAATGCAAGGGGATTCCCCCTGGTTCCTGCTTTTCTTTACTTTCCATATTTGCCTCCTTATCTGCCGCTTTTTCATCCATTGCTGAACGGCTGAGTTTTTCATAGTCATGGGACGGAAGGAGGCCTGCCTGGAATTCCATGTAGGCGGCTGCTTTCTCCGCCTGGCGGATGGCCCCGGCCAAAGCTTCCGGTTTTTCCTTTATATGCCGGATCCATGAGCTTACATATGCCTTATGGTTATTGATGTCCTCCTCCCTTTGGGGGATGGATAATCCCGCGCCAAAAAAACAGGAGCTGATCTCTGCAACCAGCTCCTCATACGCATATTCTTCACTCCCGAATTCTCCCCCCATTTTTCTTTCCAGGCGGTGGGCGGCCCCTGTGGCATGTGCCAGCTCATGCAGGGCTGTGGCATGGTACCCGTAATCCGTAAAAAACGATTCCGGCTTTGGCAGGTGGATATCATCCGTATCCAGCCTGTAATATGCCCTGTCCCCTCCGTCATGGAGGATGGGGACTTTCATGTTCTGGGAAATCCTCTGTACCACATCGTCTAATATGGCTTCCCTCCTTGGGGGTTCCCTAAGTTCCGGCAGGCCCTGGATTAAAGTTCCATTAAACACAGTCTTGTAGACCGCCCTTGGCACATAGCGCCCATCGAACGCCCCTCCCTCCTGCCTAAATTCCTCCCAGCTTATATTCCTGTTCTCTATACGGTCATAAGGGAACCAATATTCAACCTTCACTCCCTGCCCTTTTGCATTGGACAGTTTCCATCCCTGCTTCTGGATCTGGAGGAAGGTCGCCCAGCGGGGATCCTGGTACCCGCGCTCCATGGCCGTCATCGCCAAGGCAAAATAGTTAATACCATGGTACTGGTTCCCCCTTACGGCATTATAGGGGCGCCCTGGCCCCTGCCATCCCTTCTTCCACTCCAATCCCTTCTCTTCAAGGGCATGCGCAAACATTTCCGCCAGCTTTTCCCTGAACTCCTGTGTCCTTTCATTCGCCATCTTCTTCCTCCATGTTACGTTCTTCCTCCATCAATGTATCCTCGTCAATAAAGATAACCATAAATTCCTGCCTTTCCCCTGCCCTCTTATGGCAGGCATCCTGTTTTGCGGGAGTAGCTTTCTAGGACTGCCCGCTCTATTTTCTCCTGCATAGCCTTGCATGTGCCATACACCATGTCCCCATATGTCCCGTCATCCCTCCTGTACTGCGGCATATTGATAAAAAATCCTTTCTCGCCCTCCTTAATTGATATCCCGCGGACGGTCAGCCCGCAGATTCTGACGGTGGCCAGGGCACAGGCCCTGCCCCTGCCGGGTGGGAGGGTTGAGACTTGGACGTCCTCCACTTCCGGCAGGTGCAGCTCCTTTCGTATCTCCTTTTTCAAGGACTCCCCCACGGCCCTTCTGATCTCTTCCAGGAGTCCCTTGTCTGGATGCACTGCATCTTCCCATGTCCCCCCGGATTTCCTTCTGGGAAAGCTTAAGAAACTTTTTCTTTCCCCTTGCTTTGGGTCTACATAACTGCGTATTTGTACCTGGAAACGCAGGCACCCATCCACGGTCACTGTCCCAAACGCCCAGGTCCCTTCTTCCCCTGTCAGCTTCATTTCTGCTTCCACATGTGCCACGTTCCCTTTCTTAACCCCTTTCTATTTATACTGCAGCCTCTTCAGCCTCTTCATTACTGCCACGGAAAGGCACGGGGATGCAAACTTCTCAATTTCCTTGAAGCTCATGCCCTCCTCCAGGCAGTCTAAAAGGAATTCCCTTTGTTCCGCCCCCATACGGGCATCCTGCATATAACGTTCAATGAATTTCTTTGCATCCGACTCCCGCCTTATGTCCTCCCAGGCACGCAGCAGCCCTTTTCTTCCCTGGGACTTCTTCACTTCCTCCTGCACCATCCTGGCCCTGCTTCCCGCGGCAGCCCCCTCTCTGCCCCCGGGCCCTAATGGGGCAGGGGCATCCTGCGGGAT
>ERZ652168.75-NODE-75-length-46592-cov-17.1718_pt1 | contig 46592 bp, 45 predicted proteins | sample MGYA00514763_ERZ652168 | MGnify/ENA metagenome assembly ERZ652168
TTATTTGTTGTGTGCTTAAGGTAATGGATACCCTCTACTTCTCATTTTCAATCTTTGCCTCCGAATCCGATCTTCACGATCTGCATTTTCATCTGATTGTCGCCGACCTTGGCGAGGAAACGGAAAAAGCCACTGACGGACGGGTCACGAAGGTCATTGTAGCCCAGCATATAGCCGTGGCTGGTGACCTGCAAACGGCTGTCCCACGCGCCGATCTCACACTTTGCGTCGGAGACTGCGAAGTACGCGCCCACGTCCTTGATTTTCGCGCTTTTGAGCCATGTTTTTGCAATCATCTTCACCGCCGTCCGATTTGCAGCGTCAAACACCATCACACCGCCGGGGAAAGCGTCTGCCATTCGCTGCACCAGTGCCTTGACCTGCTCGGTCAGAAAATAATAGAACACGCCGGAGGCAAAGAACACCGCGCCGCCGGAGGCATCAATTTGAGAAAACCATGCCGTGTCGTTCAGGTCGCAGGGGATATTTTCCTCCCGCTCCCCGGCAGGCAGCAGTTCATTCCGTACAGCAATCACGTCGGGATAATCCAGATTATAAATTTTGCAGCTGCCGTTGTCGCAGACTCTGCCGGTGCTGTCCAGCCCGCAGCCCAGATTGACCACCGCCGCATTGGGGTGAGATTTCACATAATCCCGCACCTCAAAAGCAAGGTCATTCTGCCGCATGGCCACCTCCAGTGAACCGAAACGCTGCATCAGGCTGTGGGATTGTTTCTCCGCCTCAGAAAAATCGTAGTCGATCTCGTTAATCAGCCGCACTGCCGTTTCATCTTGGTAGAGATTCGGATACAGCTCTGAGCAGGCCTTCCGCGCATACAACGGAATGATCAGCGTCTCCTGCACGGTATTTTTCTCGATTTTATATTTCATGGGTATCACTCACTTTCTGATAAATGGCAGTTCCGGCATACAGTCACACTCGGCGATGTGGGTCAGCATTCCGGCGAACCCCTTCGGATCACGAATCTGATATTGCATGTGATCGTATCCCTCAAACACGGGATAATGGCCGCAGGGGTAGGCCTCCATCACTGCTTGACGGTATTTGAAATGCTCCTCTTTGCTGCCGAACTCGAAATAAGTATGCTCTTGCAGCTTCTCGGGAAGCGGCGGAAAGGGCTTGTCCTCCAGACTGTCCGAAATCTGCCGCCGCAAATTTGTATAGGTCAGATTTTCCCCTGCGACTATAAAATACGGCTTTATGGAGTCGTCGTCACACCACAGTATCTTTTTCAGCGTACCGCCCTTCGACCAATATAGGCTCTTGATGGCAAAATACAGAAACGGCGTCATGATACGGCGCGTGCCCTTTCCGATTTGGGCGAACTGCCCGCCGTCAAAGAAAGCGTGCTCCACGGGCAGCTTCGTCTGCGTCAGAAACGCCATGGCAAGGTCTGCACCGATGGAAGAAGCGACCACCATCGCCAGCCGCTCCACGCCCTGTCGATGCAGAAAGTCCTCCACCTGCCGTATTTCGTCCAGCTTGCTGACATATTTCTGTCCCTCGCAGTAAACGGTGGAGGTGGGCAAGATGCAGAAATATCGATCCCGCAAATACCCCGCAATCGGTTCGCTGCTCGCTCCTGTCACACCCATTGCATGAAAGAACAGCACGGCAGGATTCCTCCTGTCGCCGTATGTTTGAAACAGCATTTCTTTCGCCTCAGCTTTCCATAAAAAGCATCATAATCGCCGCCAGCACTGCCGAAATGACCGCCATACCAATTGTGTCGAACAGCCACTTTTTGCCCTTATCCTTGGCTGTAATGTAGGGTTTCAGGTCTTCTGTTCCCGGAATTTCCCATGCGTTCGTATGTCCTACCCAATAGCCGTCAACCCAAAATCGGTCTATGAGATTCATAACGGACAGTATGACCAGCAGCTGCCAGAAGCCCGCAAGAAAACCCCGCGCACCGTTCACCGCATAGACGCAGACCAGCACATAGGCAATGTAACCGGGAACGCATACCGCTTTGAAAATCAAAGCATTTCGCTTGATTTTCGCGTGTGTTGTAAGCCCCAGCGTTACGCACCTGTTCTGAACTTCAGGGCTGTAAAGATGCACCATGCCCACCGCGCCCTTGCGGATACCGATGGCGCAAACCAAAATGAGCAGAACGCCAAGTCCTATGCCTTCCAAAATCACCTGTAAAATCATCATTTACTTCCTTATCCCAGCGCCACATCCAGCGTCATCATGACGCTAAAGCCCACGGCAAAGAAAACCGTTCCGATATTGGAGTGCTTTCCCTGTGACATTTCGGGAATCAGCTCCTCTACCACCACATAGAGCATCGCGCCCGCCGCAAAGCTCAGAAAATACGGCAGCGCCGGGATCACCAGCTGCGCCGCAAGAAGCGTCAGCACCGCGCCGATAGGCTCGACAACGCCGGAAAGCACGCCGCCGAGAAATGCTCGGCCCTTGCGTTCCCCCTCCGCCCGGAGCGGCATAGAGATGATCGCGCCCTCGGGGAAGTTCTGAATGGCGATGCCAAGGGACAGGACAAGCGCGCTTGCCGCCGTGATCTGTGCGTTCCCCGCAAGGAAGCCCGCATACATGACGCCGACCGCCATTCCCTCCGGGATGTTATGCAGGGTCACTGCCAGCACCATCATGGTGGTGCGGCCCAGCCTGCTTTTCGGTCCCTCCGCCTGATTGCTTCCCACATGAAGGTGGGGAATCAGATGGTCGAGCAAAAGTAAAAACAGCACGCCGACCCAGAAGCCGATAAAGGCGGGGAGGAAGGACAGCTTGCCCATTCCCTCCGACTGTTCGATGGCGGGGATCAGCAGGCTCCAGATGGACGCCGCCACCATCACCCCGGCGGCAAAGCCCGTAAGGGCGCGCTGCACCGAAACACCGAGTGATTTTTTCATAAAGAACACGCAGGCCGAGCCCAGTGCTGTTCCCAAGAAAGGGATCATGATTCCAAGAAAGGTTTCCATTTGTCTCACCGCCTGAAGAATTATTTGTTTCTCCTGAATCCCGCCTCGTCCCGGTATTCGGGATGTTCCTTTAAGTATGGGTCTTTATCGCCGCAGATGGCATAGTCGCATCGGCAGCCGTCCACGCAGGTAGTCGTCCGCACCAGTCTTGCGTGGAGCAGCTCCATAGATGCGTAGTCCACATTGCACAGGGCGGGCATGATATCCGTAAGGCCGTGCCGGATGGCAAACTCCGCTGCCGGGCACGATGTAAATTCATAATAAATAGGCTTGTCGGTTTCATAAGGCGCAACCGTCATCTCGTAATCGTGCCACTTGTCGCAGCCGCGTTTCGCCCGTACAAACGCCCTGTACATCAGCTTCCTCCAGAGCGGCTTGTTGCAGTCCACAAATTTCAGCTTGCGGAAAGTCGGAAGAATCAGATTTTCCTCCATCTCTTCGATTTCACGGAACGAAGTAACTGCTTTGCAGACCACATAATAGCTCATGATGGCGATGCAGTCGTAGGTGCCGCCTACGCCGTTGTGGAAGTTCTTTTTGCCGCCCAAGTCGGTGCGCCAGTCGGAGAGAAAGGCCGCGTACTGCCGCTGTACTTGTTCCCATATTGTCTCCCGCTCCGCTTCCGGATAGTGCAGGGCGATTTTCGCCAGTATTTCCTTTTTGCAGGGCTTGGAATACAGCACATGGCAGCTGCGGTCAATTTGTAATTCGCTGTCCTTCATCTTCCCACGCCTTTCAGAAAACCGCTCTTTGCATTTTCTTCGGTGTCGTCCGATTCGTCGTAGGCATCATAGGGTGCCGACGGGTCGTGTACCCGTTTCTTGAATGGCGAACAGAGCTTGTCCCTATGGGCAAAAGCAAATTCCAAATTGTCCGTCCATCCCGTGTGACCGGTGATGAAATACGGATGCAGACCACGGGCGCGCAGTTTCCGTTCCAGCTCCGCCAGTGACTGCACAGCCAGCTTATTATCCTCTGCCAGAGAGGAAATAAAGCTGTATCCGCCGTCCGCACCGAACCACAGCGTGTCGCCGGTGAACAGATACTTATCGTCAATGAGATATACCATGTGCCCCCAGGTATGACCGGGGACAAGGAAGCATTCGATTTTGATGCCGCCAATATCGAAAACCTCGCCGTCATGCAACAGTACCTTTTCGTTGTGGATCGTGACCTGCGGCAGCTTGTACAGGCGATAGATCACCTTGCGGCGCACTTCGCCGGTCAGATAGCGGTTCTCAACCTCGCCGATGTAGAGCTTTGCGTCCCGGAATAGTCCCGGACTGTCGGCCTCCACTGCACCCACATGGTCAGTGTCCTGATGCGTGATGAGGATGTGCCGGACGGATGCCGGATCGATGCTGAGCCAGCTCATTTTTTCGGCAAGGCGGTCGTAGTTATAGCCCGCATCGATCATAATGGCCGTATCGCCCTTGCGGTAGAAGAAGATGTTCGCCACCCATTCGCGCACACAGGCGACACTCCCGTCGATCCAGCCGGTATTCAGCGGCTTGAAGATCTCCTTGCCTCGGTACATCTTGCTCATTTCTTTTTTCTGAAACTCGGTTGCTTTCTTTGACATATCATCGCCTCCTCTTTTGCCTTTCGGCAGATAAACCACGCCATGCTTTTCAGGTTTCCCATGTCCACATCCGTATACATTCCATCCAGCCGTGCTTTCAGACTGGAAACCGTCTCATAGGGCGGTGTGAAAAAACCTGCCTTTTCATAAATGTGCCGGACGAACCAATCCGTCCGCTTGTGCTCGCCCATCACATAAAAGCAGCCGCAGAATGTCCCGCCGGGTCTCAACACCCGAAAAGCCTCCCGGTAAGCTGCCTCCTTGTCCGGAAAAGCATGAAAGCCGTTCAGCGACAAAACGATGTCGAAGGTGTCGTCTGCATAGGAGAGTGCTCCCACATCTCCCTGCCGGAAGGTTACATTTTTCAGGTGCAGGCGGTCAGCCTTTTTCCGTGCCTGCCTCATCATATCGGGCGAATAATCGAGACAGGTAATGTCCGCCTCCGGCATAGTCTGATAAACCGGCATGGTCAGAATCCCTGTTCCCACCGGCACTTCCAGCAGCTTGCCGGAGAAATGCTCCGGAATACCGGACAGTGCCTTTTCCAGATAGGCGTCGTTTTCCGCCTTGTTCATTGCCCACACCAAGCGGCACACCGCTTTCCCGCTCAGAGTGGAGCAGGTGATCATGCCGTCATAAAAACTGTTTCCGCCCGTCATTCGGTACGCACCGCGAATGGCTTCTTTTCGTCCCATGGTTCTTCCTCTGTGTTTCAATCAACACACGACCGTTTCCGGGCTCATTTCTTCAAAATCTCCACGATTTTCCCGAAGTCCTCCTTTGCCTCCCTGAAGATCGGCAGCATACAGTAGCAATGCACCATCTTCGGGCGGGCGGACACCGTATAGGGGACATTTGCCCGTTTGCAGGCTTCCTCAAAGTCCGGCAAAGCGCCGTAGAGCACCTCATCGGCAGAATAGAAGAAGTGAATATCGCCTACGCCGGTAAAATCTCCCCGGGAGCCGGAGAGCATATAGTCCGGCACATTCTCGCAGCCATGCCGCATGAACTTCTCCACTGTCACCATAAAGGCATAGTCGATGGAAACGTCCCGTTCATTGAGCGCCTGCATCCGCGCCTTTTCCGCATCGTTCCACGGCACTTCACCGGGGGATACAACGACGATGTGTCTCGGCTGCGGCAGCGGCTCGGGCTGCGCGTTGTTGTGCGCCGCGATCCCCAAAGCCAGCGCACCGCCGGAGGAAAAGCCGCAGGTACTGACATTTCCGCCGCCATACAGCCCAATCATTTTCCGGTAACATTCGTAAACCATCGCATAGGTTTCAGTGATGCAGTGCTCCATGCAGAGCGGATAAAACGGGAACCACACATCACAGCCGGTCTCGCGGCACAGCTTACGCATCACGGGCAGGTCACCCTTGTCCGGGCCGATCACCATACCGCCGCCGAAGAAATAGAGAATCGCGCGCTCGGACGGCTTCGGATGCTCTCGCACGATCAGGCAGGGAAAGCCGTTTACCGCGATCGTTTCATAATATGCCTTGCGGTCGGTAGGCGTAAAAACGCCACGATGCCGGTTCTGCTTTTCGATTTCCTTTCGCAGTGCATCCTCCGGCAAGGCGAACGCCTTTTTCGCGCCGGAGAGCTTGTATACGCTGCGTAAGATAGATGCAAAGATACTCATGATTTAGCCCCCTCATTTCCGCGCCGTAATGCAGAGCCAGCTTTTCTTTTTGTGTATCTGCACATCGTGAAAGCCCGCCTGCTCCAGATACGTCTTCAGCTCAACGTCCTTATAGATGGTCATGCCGCCGATGATCTCCGTCCACTTTTCGTCCTTATCCGTGTCGCCATTGCTTTCGTTGCAGATGAGAAATGTCCCGCCGGGCTTCAGCACCCGATAGACCTCCCGGAAGCACCGGGGCAGATCGGGCCAGAAATAGACGGTTTCAAAGGCCGTTACCGCATCGAACCAGTCCTTCGCAAAGATGATACGCTCCACGCTGCCCTGCCACACCACGCAGCGCCCCTCCTGAATTGCAGCTCGGTTGAGGCTTCGAGCCCTCTCCACACTGACGGGGGAATAGTCAATGCCCTTCACAATACCCTCCGGGCATTTTTTCAGAAGTCTCTTGATGTTCGCCCCTCCGCCGCAGCCGCAGTCCAACACCTTTGCGTCCGGAGTAAGCTCCAAAAAGCGAAGTCCCCACCGTGCCACAGGACTGTGCCCCAGGTTCATCATGGCGACCATGATTTTCCCGCCAAGCCCCACAGGCTTGCGGGTGTTTTCAAAGAATGACATATCACACCTCCGATTTCACACATTCGGTATAAGTTAATGGAAATGACGCTTTCAGAACAACGCTTTTCCGTACCGTCCAGCCATTCTGACTTAGAAAGCGCAGGTATTCCTCGCTCGTCCACTTGCTGTGGAGAGGGAAGCCTGCCAGCTTCATGAAAAATGCCCTGACTTTGCCGGAAAATGAGTTCCCCGCGTGGGTAAAGGTGGGCGCGATCAACACGCCATCATCTTTCAGTACCCGTTTTATCTCTTGCAGGGCTTTTTCCGGCTGCGGCACGATGTGCAGTGCGTTGGACACGATCACCACATCAAAGGACTTATCCGCATAGGGCAGGCGGAACATATCCTGCACAGAAAAGTGCAGCTTCGCCGATCGGTTGTCCCGCTTCGCCTCGGCAATCATCTCCGGGGAGGCGTCCGTCGCCTCGATGTGCGCCGCCGCGTTTACGATGTTTTTTGCGATCAGCCCCGTGCCGGTTGCCAGCTCCAGCACCGTCTTGGCTTTTACAACCGGCCGGATCAGCTCATACATCTCGTCATACGCCGCCCGATCCTTTCGCATAAAGCGGTCGTAACGTCCGGCATTTTTGTCCCAGAAATTCTTGTGTTCTCGCATCTCTTTCATTCCTTTTGGCGTTAGATTTATCTAATCGGTGTGCGCAGCTGCGCGGTTAGAGACGGCTAACCGGCATATCTTGGAAAAGCCGCATTTCTGCGGCCTTTCGGCTTATTCAAATAACTCTCTGCAAGCACCGTACACCAGCGTTTCCAGCACCTGCGGGTACAGTCCTCCTATTTGCTCCTTGTGTGAGACGGTCAGAATCAGTCCGCGTACTGTTGCGGCAGCCAAAGAGATGCCGCGATTCGGCACAAGGTCATATTTCTCCAAAAGCTGGCGGATGTGCATCTCGTCATCGTGGTAATGCACGTTTTTGACATCCTCCGGCAGTCTCTGCAAAAGCAGCTTTGCATCGTTTTCAATGAAAACCATGTCGCCGGTATCGGACAGCCGCCGGCAGACGGCAAGAACCGCCTTTGCCGCACGCTCCGACGGCGGCAAGCCGTTTGCTTCGCTCAGTGCATGGTCAGCCACTCCGTAAAGCTCGGCGTGGATGTCCTCCAAAACCGCGAAGAAAAGCATTTCCTTGGATTCGTAGAATTTATAGAACGAGCCCTTCGCAATGCCGACCGCCTTCGTCAACTGATCCACGGAGGTTTTCTTCATCCCCAGCGTTACAGCGCAATGCCTCGTTTCCTTCAGCAATGCCTTGCGGAGCTGCTCGGTCTCGTAATCGGTAAAAGCCAAGCCCGCGCCTCCTTAAATATGACCGTTTCAGTTTGTTTGGTCATATTATACCGCGCTTCTTTCTGGTTTGCAAGGGGTGTGGAGAAAAAACGCTAATCAAAAGGAGTGCAGTGTTGCAGAAAGAGACGCTGGAATTCCGGTAACCGGTAATCGCTGTTGCCGCGGTAAAAGAAACTATATCGTAAAAGGGCATCAGAGCGAAGCATTCAAATGCTGCGCTCTGATACCCATTTTGATTCATATTGCACGGATGGATTGATTACAAGAAAAAAGCAGGAATTAACACAACATGAACGACATATGATATCTGCAATAATCTTCCTGTGGAACGATCTGCACAACGCTCAACGACATGCCCCATGTATAGAGACGGCGACTCGTAAGAGCCGCCGCCTTTTACATGATTACCGCTCAGGGTCACTTCTTTTTCGTTTGCTGATTGAATTTCGATGCTGCTCCTGCCTTTTGTGAGCAATGAGTTGTCGCACCTGCCGTTCTTCTGCATCCTCTCCGAGCAGTCTGGATGTTTCCTGTTTGGCACCGAGCAGCATAATAAGAAATGGCTTCTCATGCATGGCATCCTCTAACTGCTTTTCTGACTCCTTTTCCTGCACGGGGCGGATAGCCTGCCTCGTTTCATATAGTTCCACTGGGTCAAGCTCCACGGCTTGCGCTTTCAGCTCGGCATATTCAGTCAAAGCGTTATCCAGTTCAACGGAATATTTTTGCTCCCGCGTCTCCAGCTTTTTCAGGCCAGCCTCCATGGTGGCAATATCCTTGCGAAATGCCTCTGCGCCTGCATCTTCTGCATACTCAAATTTTTGCAAAAGGAGTGCCTTTTCGGAACGCAATTCCTCTAAATCTTCCGTCAGCTCTGCAATGCGGACAGCCAGCGCCTTGTGGCGTTTCACATGGTATATTGGCAATTCCTTTTTCTCAGCAACCAGCGATTTGCGCTCCTTGCTCTTTTCCTTGATCTGCTGTACCAGACCGGCGTAACGTTCCATCTCCGGCTTCCATACGGCAAGGGATTTTTGAATATGCGATTTGCCGCTGCGAATATGAGAGAGCTGATAACAGAAGATCAGCACACGGCTGCGCAGCTTTTCCAGCCCTTCCGCAATGGCGGGGACAGTACGAGCGACCAGTGCGGCCAGCTTCTTGATTTCGGCTTTCAGCTCCCGCAGCAGCGCATTGTCTGCCTTGATTTGTCGATTGATTTCACAGCGGTCAGAGATAATTCCCTTGCGCTCCAACGCCTGCGCTGTTACGCCCTCGTGGATGGTGGGAATCTCGTCAATACCCCGTGCGGCGTTGCTGCGGTGGTCAATGCGTTCCTCCCGCCCGGCGCGTTCCAGATGGCGGTTGGACATATCTGCCCACGCCGCCCGCCATGTCAAAAGCTGTTCTTCGCTGTTCCAGCGCTCGGAGATAGGATTTTGTCTGCCGTAGCGGGTGCTTTTGGGATACTTGTCAGCCCGGACAAGCCCTTGTGCTTCGGCGGCAGAGGGAGCCATATACACCTTTTTCTTACCGACTTTGTACTGATACTGTTTCTCCCAACCATCGGTTTGTGCCACCTTAAACTCGGCGGCGGTGAAGCCGCGTTCCTCGCCGTTTTTCATACAGAGGTATTCTTTCTCGGTCTTGTACTGCCACTTGCCTCGTTCATCCAGCGGGCGCACCGTCAGCAGAATGTGGGCATGAGGATTGTGACCATCGGTGTCATGGATGGCAGCATCAGCACACATCCCGTCTGATACGAACTGCTCCTGGATAAATTCTTGCAGCAACTCGACCTGCTCCTCACGGCTCAATTCTATTGGAAGCGCAACCACGAACTCCCGCGCCAACCGGCTGTCCTTAGCAGTCTCCACTTCCTCTACGGCGTTCCAGAGTTTTTCACGATCCTGCCATTCCTGCTGTGCATATTCCGGCAAGAAAACCTTCTGCCAGACGAGTCCTTGCTTTTTTGTGTAGTCATGCTGTATCCCGTCGTAATCGTTGTAGAGACGGGAACAGCTCAGATAGGCGGAAGCGGCCACGGCGGAGCGCCCTGCGCCCCGGCTGACCACCTTTGCTTCCAGATGATAAATTGCCATCGTTCGTTCACCTCGTTTTCTTTTTTCTGTTTCTCTTTCGCAAAAGAGAAAATGGACGGGCTGAACGCCTGTCCATCTCTGCGGCAAAGCTGCCGGTGGCAGGTTTGCGCAGGCGGTTGGAAAATAGCGTCGGTTGAAGCGACGGTATTTGCCCAATCGCGCAGACGATGACAGCAGCATCCGCAAATGCTGTGGCATTGTCTGTCGCTTTCCGCAGAAAGCGAAATCCCCCTCGGAGAGCGCACGATGCCGCAGGCATACCACCGCCTGTTTTACAGGTGGTGAGTAAGTGCGCCCTTACGGGAGAAAAAAGAGGGAGGCCCCCAGTTTCCCGGAGACCTCCCAGCGGAATTCAATCGTGCTGCGGCAGCTTCTGCATCAGGTAATCCTCCAGCGCAGACGGCTCCATCGTCCGCACCTCCGGCAGCACCTTTTCCAGAATTGCACCCTCCTGAATGAGCCTGCGGGTGCGGGCCTTTCGTTCCTTGACCCGATCCCGCGCCTGCGCTTCCTCCAATCGGTGCTGCGCCTGCAACAATTTCTTTTCCGTATCCGTCATGTGAAAAATCCTCCTTATCTTCGCTTCTGCCAGATTATTTCATAGCCCAGCGCGTCGGCAAGCTGGACAGCCTCGACATAGCGCAGGGATTCCCGCTGGAGCTTATTGGACAGGTTTGATACGCTGTCAGACCAGCCGTGTTCGTCCCGCAGCAGATCGACCACCTCCTGCATGGTCATGCCCTGACGGACGATGTACGACTTGATCTCATTTCTCAGATTGGATTTCATCAACTTTTTACCTCCATTTTTCGTGATATTGGTTTTTGAGTAAGTGAACTGTGTGCGCTTTGCAGTGAAAAATCTGCCATGCCGCAAATCCGCTCAGATTTCCGTCCGTGATGCCCTGCTCACAACTTCGCCCTATCGGCTTCATCGTTCTGTGTGAGAGCATACGGAACGGCAGAATATGCCGCCGTCAGGTGCAGCGCCTTCGCGCTTCGGTAAATCACCGGATGGTGCAGTCCGTTCGACCTGCGGCAAAAATCTTCACGGATTTCACAAGCATTGATTTTGGAATAGCAAAATAGAGCCGTCGGTGTACGGTTTGGTACGGCAAGCCCGCCTTCTGTACGCTTCTGTACGCCGGTTTTGCGTACCGGCCGCCGATTTGGCGACAGATTTTACACGCTGCCGTGAAATGCTTCACGGTGCGCACAAGCAAAAGCGGTTTTTTAGGATGGAATCAAAAACAGCCGTACAGAGTGTACGGCGTGTACGGCAATTTTGAAGTCCGTTTCTCGTTTTCAATACGGCAGCGGATTGACCACCTCAATGCCCACAAATCCCCGCACCCGCTTACCACCGGCATGGACATTGTTGGTGGCCTCCACGTTGTAAAGCCGCTCATTTTGTGCAAGCTCAGAGCTGACCCGGTTGGCAGACATGGGCTTCTGTGCGTTATCATCGCACCATCTTGTATAGGCTTCATAGATCGCCTTGGAGCTGGCTTCGCTGTCTGCCCGAAAGCGGATATAGCCCTCGGATTGCAGAAACTCGATCACATTGTTGCTGCTGCGCTTGACCGTCTCCATATTCTCTTTGGCCTTACCGGAAATGCTGAACTGATAGTTGTTCCGGATCAGCCGGTGCAGCCCCTCCAGACACCAGAGGAAGATCCCCTCCTTTTCACGCAGCAGCTTGTCCACCAGAAACGGATCGTCCGCTCTGCCTGCGGGCCGGTCTTTGGTGGTCAGCACGATCTGGCGGCGAAAGAAACCGTCGGACTTGTCGTGCAGGGCGGTCAGCGCACCGTTTCCGAAGCAGAGGAACCGGACATAGAGCTGGCTTTGGTAACTCTGGACGCCCTTGCGCTCCATGTCCATTTTGCACTCGGACGTGACGATGGATTTGATATAGTTGGTCTTGGGCAGAGCGCTCATATCCATATCGTCGTCCACCATCAGGAGCTTGTTTTCCAAATCCGCGCGGCTGAACCGGTTGCTCTCCACCTTCTGGATGCTGGTGGTATTCATGCTGTCGCCCAGCAGCGAGCGCATGACCAGCCCGATGCGGCTTTTGCCTTCGCCGCCCTTACCGATGAGCATGAGCATTTTCTGCCCCTTGGTGTTCGGCAGCAGGCAGTAACCGAGAAATTCCTGCAAGGTGGGAATGTCCTCCGGTTGCAGCAGCTCGGACAAAAATTGCAGCCACTTTTGGGGAATGGGCGCGTCAGGATTATAAGCGACGGTCAAGCGGTTGTTGCAGTAGCTCTTGTCGGCGGTGAAGCTGCCATCCATGAAATACGTTCCGTTGGCAACGTGGATGCGATCCGTCTCAATGGGCAGCGGCGGCGAATACGCTTGCAGCTTGATGCTGGCCAGCAGATTCGTCACGACTTTGGACAGTCCGGAGGTCAGAACTCCGGAGATTTCCTCCAGAATGAGATTGCCAATCTGCCCCTCGTCCTCAATCAGCCCATCCACGGTGAACAATCGCCCGCGCACACATTTCATGGGGTGCGTGTCCAAAAACTGCTGGCAGAACAGCACCTCGTTGATGTGCCTGCCATCGTACCACTCAGGCCACGTCTGCGGTGTCATATCCATCTTCCAATTCCTCCTTGTGAATTTTCTCTAACCTCCGTCGCAGCCTGTCCAGCTTTTCGTCCGCCATCTGCTGCTGAATTACTTCGGCACGTTCGTGGGAATCCCCAGCGCACAGAATATCTAAGTAATACTCTGTCCGGTCGAGTTCGTGGCAGGCTTCTACAAACCGTGCGTGAACAGGCTTGTCAGGTGACTGCGGCGCATACTGCACCTTCCAGTCCCGCAGGACACGGGCATAATCGGACAGAACAGAAAAGCACAGCCGCTCGTTTTCCCTGAGCTGCTGTGCTTCTGTTCGGATGCGCTTTGCGTGGAGCGCCGCTGCGCTGGGCGGTTTGTCCGGGGTAAGGTGAAAGTCTGCTGCCAGACGCTGCGCCGCCTCATAGAGCGGCAAGCCGAACAGCCTTGCAGCAAAGTCGATCACATCGCCGTGTTCCCCGCAGGCGAAGCAATAATAATGGTCGTCTGCCACATACAAACTGGGATGTCGGTCGTTGTGAAACGGGCAGAGGGCCATGCCGTAGCGGTTGACTTCCACGCCGTACAGCTCCGCTGCCTCCCGGCAGCTTACGCCGTATTTGACAATTTCAAAAAGATTCATTGTTCCTCCATTTCTGCGCAAAAAACGGCGGCCTGCCCATTGAGGGGCAAGCCGCCGGTTGCGTCTTATCTTATGCTGATTTCGTTTCTTTTTCGTTCTTAGCTTCTCGTAGAGCTTTCTTCCGTGCGCCCTGCCGCTTGATCTGTGCTGCATACCGACAATCATCACTGCAATATTTCACATCTGACCTTGTTGTGATAAATTCCTTGCCGCAGTTTTCGCAGGTACACGCCCGACTGCGGCTCTCCGCCGCCTCCTGCCGGTAGAATTTTGCGCGGCAGCTGGGGCCGCAGAACAGGGTGTTTGTCCGCTTGGAGGCAAATTCCTGCCCGCAACACTTGCAGGTCAGCATGAAGGGCTGTCCGACAGCGTGTTCACCGGCCTTGATTTTCTGATACCGCTCCCGGCTCTTGATGCGGTGCCGTTTGAGCTGCTCCTGCCGCTTGATCTCTTCCTCGGTCAGCTCCGGTGCGGGAAGCTCAAACTGCCCGATAAAGCGAAGGTGGATATCCACTTCCTGCACCCGGTCGCCGTCAATTTTTTCCGGGGCGTGGACGATGATTTTCTCCACGAACTCGTTGATCATGGGCGTGGTCAGCTCGGAGAAGTTCGTGTACTTCTTTGCCAGCTCCAGAAACTGCTTGGCTCGGTCGGTGTCCTCGGCAAAGGCGGACATCTGCGTTTCCATTTTGGAGACGGATGCTGTCAGCGCTTCCTGCTCCGCCTCATATTCCGCCAGCAGACTGTCAAACCGTTCGCCGGTAATGCGCCCGACGGCAAAGGATTCATAGAGTTTCTTGATGATGGTATCCAGCTCGGAAATCCGCTTTTTCTCCTTGTTCAGCTTCCGTTTTGTCTCCTTGGCTGCTTCTGCCTGCCGCAGCTGAGAGGCGGAGCGCACCTTCTCCAGAAAAGCGTCCCGGTCGGAGATGGCAAAGGTGCTGGCAGCCCGGATGGTTTCCAGAATCAGCTCCCGCAGTACCTTGCTGCGGATATAATGTCCTTTGCAAGCATGGGTGCGTTTCTGATGTGCCAGCGTATAGGTGGAACAATCGTAAAAGTCCGACGGATAAGGATTATTCTCCGTGCCGCCCCTTGAACGGTGATTCATCATTTTTGCCCCGCAGTCGGCGCAGAACACAAGCCCTGTCAGGGGATTCGCCTCACCCAGCGTGTCATGCCGCCGTGGCGTTTTCCGCAGCTTCTGCGCCAGCTCCCATGTTTCTGCATCCACGATGGCTTCATGGGTGTTCTCGAAGATCAGCCAATCCTCCTTGGGATTCATCACAGCGTTTTTATCCTTGTAGGACTGCTTGTGGGAACGGAAATTGACCGTATGCCCCATATACTCCGGCTTGGAGAGGATCTGTCCCACGACATAGCCGCTCCAGTTATAGGGATTGGAAAAATCCTCTTTGCTTTTCCAGATGCCCTTGCCCTGCTTGCCGAAGTAGACCGCAGGCGTGTCAATCTTATCGTCAAAGAGAATACAGGCAATATCGTAGGGACCTTTGCCCTCGATGGTCAATCGGAAAATACGGCGCACCACGGCGGCGGCTTCCTCGTCGATTAGCCAATGGTATTTGTTTTCCGGGTCTTTCCTGTAGCCATAGATAGCGCAGTTGGTGGTAGGCTTGCCGGATTCTCCCTTGACCCGGATGGCGGTTTTCTGCTTGCGGCTCAGGTCGCGCAGATACCATTCGTTCATGATGTTGAGGAAGGGGGCAAACTCGTTGCTGTTCTGGTCATCGCTGTCCACGCTGTTGGCGATAGCAACAAAGTGAACGCCGTGCTGCCGGAAGAACACCTCCGTGTAAAAGCCGGTTTGCAGATAGTCACGTCCTGCCCGGCTCATATCCTTGACGATCACATGGGCGACTTTGCCTGCCTCAATATCTGCGATGAGCTGCTTCCATGCCGGGCGCTCAAAGTTGCCGCCGCTCCAGCCGTCGTCCGTATAGTGCCGGCAGTTGGTGTAGTCTCTCTGCCGGGCATAGCTTTCGAGGTATTTTTTCTGATTCACGATGGAATTGCTATCCCCGGCGTTGTCATCGTCGCGGGACAGCCGCTCATAGAGGGCGGTAATTTTGCTTTCAGTCTGTTTCACGCTCATGATGCGCTCCTTTCAGACTGTCGGCTCATTTGTGGTGCCTCCATTATACCATAGGTTCCGTCGTTTGTAACCATATCATTGCGTACAATCCGCAAAATTTTATCCTCCATGGTCTCGCCGCCGCTTTCGTTGAACACGACTCTGACCTTGTAGGTGGTGCCGCCGATTCGGCGGATGATAAACTGCTCTCGTTTGTTCTGCTCCATAGGCATCCTCCTTGCGTGATTGGTTGGTTTTTGATATAATGTGTTTGGTTCCGTTGGCTGTAAGCCAACCGTGGCTTTTTGTTGCTTTTCCATGCTCCATATCCTCCTTTTTTGCTGATGGCTCGGAAAGTAACCCGTGTAACTTGTGCTAAGATTACTTCATCTACTAATAGGAGAAATACGGGGTGTAAATCGGAACTGTTTTTGAAAAAAAGAAAAATATTTTTTCGGGGAGGTGAAGCTGTCGTGGAACCATGGGAGGATGAACTGCTGTGGGAAGATGATTTTTCCGACGAGGAAGAAGGTACCGAAGAGCAAATAGAGGAAACCGGCCTTGAAATGGATGCGGACGGCTTTGCCGATTGGGATGATGCGTCTGACGGTGCGCCGGAGGACGAGACACTGGAGGAAGCGCTTGCAGAGGAACGCACGCTGGAGCTGGAAAGCGAGCTGGAGCAAGACGAGCACCCTAGAGACTACAATGCCGAGCTGGAGGACGAGGAAGAGGAAGCCGCGCCCACCAGCGAAAAACGGCTCAAGCGGGAAATTCGTGCAGAGGCGTTGAAGCGTTTAGAGGAAGCAGCCCGGACAGAATCGGATTTTCTGGTTATAGTAGACGAGTGGAACAAGCTGGACAGAAATCGGGAACGCCGGGAGCGTGACCACGAAAACCTGCGCGGGGATGTTCCGTTGGAGTTTCAGGCGGTACCTGAACCGAAGATCACCCCGCTGTGGATGAATCTGCCGAGGTTCCGCCAGCTTTGTCAGGGAAATTTTCTCGACATCATCTTCTCCTGTCCCTACGAGCTGCACGAGCTGACTTCCAACCGTTTTCTCTCCAAGCTCTTTTTCACCCTCAGTGATGAGCAGAAGGAGGTGCTGTATTACCTGTTCGTTAAGCAATACAGCACCACACGGCTTGCCACCCTCCGCGGGCAGTCCGACCGAAACATCCGAAAGCTGCGCACGACCATTCAGAAAAAGCTGCAAAAGCGGATGTATGAGCATTTAAGCGAAAAGCTGGAAAGCGATCATGGCCTTACCCTGCGGGAGCGCGAGTTCGTGGAGGAATATGAGGCGCTGCTGCAAACCATGGGCAAGGATGCCGTGATCCGCCGAGAGAACAAAACGAAGCCGAGAAAAAAGAAAGCCGCCCTTGACGATGCCAAGGACGGTTGATACAATAGTAATATGGTTAATATATAGATAGATTACGAATTGAGAGGAACAGCGTCATGAACAATCTGTTTGCGCAGTCCCGCTCCCATTGGGTGCGGTATGACCGCTATGAGATTAAGACCGGCAGGGACGGAAAACGCTATATTACGCCGGAAAAGACGGCAAAGCCCGACATCTATAACCCGCTGCAGGAATCCTCCGAGATGGTGTTGGAAGCATTGAATGTGGGGATGCTGATGATGAACCGCGCCCCAGCAGACGAGGTGGAAAAGGCAATTCTGGCTTTTGTGACCCATTACGGTCTGTTGGGGCTGATGACAGCACTGCCCACCACACCGTCCTTCATGGATTATGAAGCAGTTTATCTGCCGAAGAATCACTTCATCAGGGAAGAAAGCATGGCGACAGAGGATTATCTTGCTCTGTTCTATCCCTTCGACAAATTGGATGTAGTGAAAAAAGGCGTGGAATCCAGTTGGAATGTTTCCGGGGATAATATGATGATTGCCCTGACCATGACCTTCATGGATGAGCCAATGGCAAAGAATATGAGCTTTCAGAGGGAGTATGCCGAGCCGTATGACTGGGTGGCGCAGCAGTTCAAGGATTGGGCGTTCACGCTGACCACATCCATCTTGTACTACAACGACTACGACAGCATTGACGAGGATACAAGAAATCTCTACCGCAAGGCCATGGCTGCCTTCGGCGGCATTGCGCCTACCTATCATATCGAACTGCTGGAGAAACCGACCATCTATTGGGACTTTCATTCGCTGCTGCTGGGCATCCAGATGATGTTCAGCTTCATGCTGGTGGACGATGCAAAGCCCCTGCGGCTGTGCAAGCACTGCCAGAAGGTGTTCCTCGGCAGCCGGGCCAATTCCGCATTTTGCAGCGCCCGGTGCAAGAATCAGTATAATGTCTATAAGAGCAGAGGAAAAAATAAGGGACAGGACGGTGAGAATGATGATTGACCGCTGGATCGCAGAAGCGACCGAATGTGATTTCAAGGTCGCGCTGGAGGTAAAGAAGCCGAAAAGCTGGCTCAAAAGCGTCAGTGCCTTTGCAAACGGAATTGGCGGTACGCTGTTTTTTGGTATTGATAATGACAGAAATGCTGTCGGCTTAGACGATGCACAGACCGATGCAGAGGCAATCAGCCGGTTGATCAAAGAGCGTATCACGCCTTATCCGAGTTTTGTCCTTGCTCCTGAACGGGAAAGCGGCAAGGACATCCTTGTCCTGTCCGTATCGTCCGGACGGTCTACTCCGTATTACTATAAAGCGGACGGTATCATGGAAGCCTATATCCGAATGGGCAATGAAAGCGTGATTGCCCCATCCTATGTCCTCAATCAGCTGATTCTCAAAGGAATGCACCGCACCTATGACGAGCTGATTTCCGAGTATGATTTCAAGGATTACGCTTTTTCCAAGCTACGCGAACGGTATAAGGCTTGGACGGGCAACAGCATGGAAGAAAAACTGTTCGATTCCTTCGATATGCGGGACGAACACGGCAAGCTGACCAATGCAGGCGCTTTGCTTGCGGATGATTCTCCCATCCGACATTCCCGCCTGTTCTGCACACGCTGGAACGGCCTTGATAAAAGCGGCGGCATGGTAGATGCACTTGACAGTGCGGAATTCTCCGGCAGCCTGATCATTCTGCTCAATGAGGGCGTTAGCTTTGTCAAGCGGAATATGAAAACGCGCTGGAAGAAAACCGCCGATTCCCGTGTTGAGATGCCAGACTACTGCGAACGAAGCGTTTTTGAGGCGCTTGTCAATGCACTGATCCATCGTGACTATCTGATTTTGGGCAGCGAAGTCCACATCGACATTTACGATGACCGCCTTACCATATATTCTCCCGGCGGTATGGCAGACGGCACACGGATACAGGAGCGTGATCTGTCCAGCATTTCCTCCACGCGCCGCAACCCTGTCCTTGCAGATATTTTCGGACGGCTGGGCTATATGGAGCGGCAAGGCAGCGGCTTTAAGAAAATCACGGAAACCTACCGCGCCGCTCACAATTACCGTGACGAACTGGAGCCTAAATTCTATTCAGATGCCAGTTCTTTTCAAGTTACGCTCTATAATCTAAATTATGGAACAGTGGCAACTGCAAGCAAGGTTACGATTGAGGACGAAAATATTGCGATTGAGGTTGCGATTGACCGGCTGAACGCAAGCCAAGGTACGATTGCAAAGGCAAAAGCGGTATTTGCAAATATGGGCGTTGATGGTGTCTTTGGTCGCTCCGATATCGCTACTATCACAAAGGATTCTGTTACTGCCGCAGGGAATCTCATTACAAAACTGAAAAATGCGGATTTGATCGAGCCTGTCAGCGGCTTTGGAAAGGGCAAATACAAGTTTGTAGCACCAAAAGAATAAAGATAATGCCCGTTATCGGCCATACAACCAATAACGGGCATTTGTCATTCATATACAAGCTCGGTTAAAACGATTTCCTCCGCACGGTTGCGGATGCTGTTCATGCGGCGCACCCATTCCATTTGGTCGGCGGCTTTGAGCGCTTCGGTCACATCTTCCTGCCTTGCCATATCGGAAACGATGATTTTCATACGCTCGTTGCAGGCTTGGTCGATCTCGGCAAGATGCCGATGCAGCGTTCCGCTTGTGAGCAGGTTTGCGTAGAGAACAGGACGATGTTCTTTCAGATAGCTGCGACGCATACGCCCGTACTTTCCGATCTGGTATTCCGGTTCGTCCGGCAGCGCAAGGTTCGGGATAAGATAATCACCCTCCTGACGGTAAGTGCCGCCCATTTCCTCAAATAGAGATTTCATAAAGTTCAGCTCCTTTTTGTGTTGATTTGCAGCGGTTATAAGGCTTTTTTTGGCTCCTTTCCTACAACTGCTGTTCCATTCACCACAAATGAGCCGCAGTCATATGTATTAGGTGGGAGAAACCACCCTTTACATAGTAACTCTTGGGTCTTGATACTGCCGCTTTCCCCCTGTAATTCATCGTCACGGCTCAATCTCAAATATAGTGCAGTGTTATAAATCGTTGTATTGTATGGTTGTTTCACGGTTAAAAATCCTCCTTCTAAAAGAAACAACCCACGCTTATACAATACTCACTGGTACAAGTATATCATAAGCGTGGGCTGATTGACAGTCGTTATTCCGTATTTTTTCAGGAAGCGGCGGCAGCGTGCTGGATCACATCTTCCAGCAGACTGTCAAGCGGCTTCCCATCCTGTGCGAAATGCTCCGATACCTTGATACGGACTTTCCCCATGACAAAATACTGGGTGCCGTCTTTTTCGGTAAGCAGGGTGCCGCTGTTTTTGTTATTTCTCTCGTTTTTGCTTTTTGCCATAGGCAGTTACCTCCATAAATGAAATATGCCCGACAAGGGAATGTCAGGCAGGTGTACAGCCGCAGGCTGTCTCCATGTCAACCCAACCGTGTCAACCGGCAGAAAAGACTTTGAAAACAATCCATAGGCGCTCTATTATTACTTTTTACTTTTTCTTTTATTTCTTGGTTGACATGGTTGACAAAGGAGAGAAATGCCCCAAATATCAGGCTTTTCCCCGTCAACCGGCTGTCAACCGAAGCGTCAACCAAACTGTCAACCGGTGGCTTTTCAGAATGGCAGTTCCATTTGCCGGGCTTCTTCTTCCGTGATTTCCTGAAAACCGTCCCCCTCCGGCGGGTCTTGGTTGACACGCTCCCAGCCTTTTTGAGAACCGTATTTCTTATACCGCTTCGGGCTTTTATAGGCTGCCCAGCCCTGTATGATGCCGCCCGCAATGCCGGTATTCATAATCTCGCAGATTGCCCGTGTCTCCCAGTCTGCCGGGGAATTTAAGTTCCCCAGTGCTTCCTCATAAAGCTGCTTGGAGCATACCCTGTCACCGGTATAGTCCTCCAAATAGGCGTAAATCATGCCAGCTTGTGTGTCCTCCTGCATGAAGTCCTGCTGATGGGCGTTCAGGTATCGGTTCATTTCTATGCTGAATGACAGCTTATACTTCCCGCTGCGGTAAACCGTCATGGCTTCCGCCCACATCTGTTCGATATACGCCCTCGCCGCCGCTTCATCGTCCAGTATGTGAACCTCCGCCCGTTCCGGGTACACCGTCACGGGAAGAAAGCGCCGGTTGCCAGTGCGGTCACGGGGCAAAAAGTCCTGCCGGTTGGTTGTCCCTCCAAATACACATTGCCGCAGCCGGTCTGCCGGATGTGTCTCATACGGCACTTTGTAGGTTTCTTTCTGGCGGCTTAAGAATGACTTGATTTCCTCAATACTCTTGGCGTTGGCTGTGGCAATCATCTCCGACATCTCAATAATCCAATGCCCTTGCAGCTTGCGGTACACATTTTCATCGTCCAGCTTCTTCAAATCGTCTGAAAACCATTCGTCCCTGCCTGCCAGCAGCCGGAAAAAGGTAGATTTCCCGGCTCCCTGACCACCGACCAGACAGAGCATGACCTCAAACTTGCTCCCCGGTCTGAATACCCGCCGGATGGCTCCCATCAGGAACAGTTTCAAGGCTTCATAGGTGTATTCGTCCGTATCGGCTCCCAGAAAGTGATGCAGGGCGTAACGGATGCGCTCTGTGCCGTCCCATTGCAGACTGTTCAGGTAATCCCTGACCGGATGGTAGCGGTTTTCATTGGCAACAATCTTGATGGCGCTCTGCACCTTTTTCTCGCTGGTAAGCCCGTAATTTTCTTCCAGATACAAAAGCAGGTAGTTCATGTCCATGTCGGTCAGCGTGGTACTGGTGCGCTCCCAGCCCAGCGGCTTCACAATGTCAATCTGCTCCGTCAAAAGGTTCAGGCGCAGCGCCCCACGAAACAGAGGGTCACGCTGGAACACCGTCAGGCAGTTTCGGATGCTGTTCTTCACGCCGCCTTTCTGCGTCCCCTCTAAGGTCTCCCGGATTTCTGCCGGTGTCTGCGCCGGTTCCATTGTGTCCATCGTCCTTTTGACCGCTTCCTGCGTTTCCGGCGGCAATCTCTGAAATTCGCTGTTCAAGCCGCAGCACCTCCTTTCCCTGTACGGCGATCAATGCCGCTTTTTCTTCTATTTCTCCGTATAACAAAATATCCAAAAGGTATTCTGTGTAGCTTATCCTCTGCAACGCTTCCACAAAAAGAGGATGCCAGATGGCATCCTGCGGCTGTGGGGCGTATGCTGTTTTCCAATGCTCCAGCAGGCGCAGATAATCGCATAGCACCCGGAAACAATACTGTTCCGTTTCCTGAAATCTCTGCTCCGCTGATTTTTGTCGGGGCTGTGACCTGTTGTGACGCTTCCTATCTGGCGGCGCATTGCCGGATTTTTCATAGGAAACGCCGAAGTCCTCCGCAAGCCTGACCGCAGCTTCCCGTTTCCCCAATCCATGCAGCAAAGCGGCAAAGTCGATCACATCCCCGGAAGCCCCGCAACCGAAGCAGTAAAAGCGGGTGTCCACTTTCATGCTGGGCGTGCGGTCATTGTGGAATGGACAGCAGACCATGCCGTTTCTCCCCACCCGGATTCCATAGAATGAAGCAGCCTGCCGGGTGGTAACAGACTGTTTCACCGCTTCAAATACATTCAAATGCTCCCTCCATAAAAATACCGGCAGCGGTAAAGCTACCGGTTATATCATAGCTCCATCTCATGTTTCTTTCTCTGTACTTCCTGTGGCTGCTCCCTCCGGCGCAGTGCGGTATCTACGGCGTTCTGCACCTGCCACAGCCGTATGACTTCCTCCCGGAGCGGCTTGTGCTGCGGAGACAGTTCGGCATACTCTGTTTTTAACTGTGCGTATTCCTGTTTCCATGCTTTCAGGGCAATGGGTTTTCCGTCCAGTTTTTCTTTCAGAATACGGCGGGCGGCATAAAACAGCCGTAACTCCGCATCGTGGGATGTTTCAAATTTCTCCTTCTGTTTCTTAAACTTGATATTGTTCAATTCCGTATGAACAGGTTTTAGCCGCTGGTAATTCTCGCCCTCCCGTATCAATTCCTGCAATTCCTTTATCCGGGCAGATTTCTTTTTCATGGAGCCGCTTAATGCTTCAAATTCTTCACTGACAGAGGAAAGACGCTCCTGCAAATCCTCTAATGTGAGCAGCTTGTTTTCCGTCAGATAATTGACGGCTTCGGCAAACTGCTTTAAGTTTCCGGTTCTGGCTTTATTGCTCCATGCCCCTGCGTTGCGCTGGTTGTAATAAGCGATCAGCAGGTCGGCAAGGCTCGGTGTCTGCGGTTTGGAAAGTTCTTCTTTTACCTCTGCCATCCAGACAAACAGGGCTTTGATCTTCTTCCTCACATCCTGCATGAGCCGGTTGGTGGCTTTAATCCAGCGGTTCAGTTCCCCTTTCTCGGTGCGGATGCCCTTTGCTTCCATCTGCCGGACATTAGCTCCCTCGTGGACAGTAGGTATCAGGTCAAGCCCCTGCTGCACATAAGAACGGTGGTCGATACGCACATCCAGCCCTTTTTCCTCAAATTTTGTATTAACGGCAGCCGCCCACTGCTCCCGCCAGTGTTCCAGCGTTTCCGGCTCATGCCAGTCTGTTGTATGGACAGCGTTAAACATATAATCGCCGTTTTTATCCCGGATTCGGTTTCCATCTTCATCAAGAAGATATTCCCGCCGCTGTTTTTGTCCCCATGTGCCATCCGGGTTCAAAGGGCGCATGGTTGTCATCACATGGAAATGCGGGTTAGGGATGCCACCGTCCTCTTTCTCCGGGTTGTGAAAAGCAAGATCGGCAATCATGCCTTTTGCCACAAACTGCTCCTGCACGAACTTCCTCGCCAGCTCCATGTTTTCTTCCAGCGTCAATTCATTCTGCATGGCAATATCAAAGGAATAGGCAAGCTGTGCTTTTGGATGTTTCTCGCAGCTCTCCACGGCATTCCAGAGGGTCGCCCGGTCAAGATATATTTCCGGCGCATGGGGCGGCAGCATGATTTCCGAAGCGATCACGCCGCCCTTTTGGGTGTAATCGCTGACTTCTCCATAGTAGCTGCTGTAAAGACGCTCCCCGGCTCGGTAGGCTGCGCTGGCAATGGCGCTCTGACCGGCGCTGCGCTTTATCTGTGCGATTGAAAAATGATAAAGTGCTATCCTTAGTCACCGCCTTTCTCCTGCCCGGAAATACGGGCGTGGTTCTCTGTGGCAGACCGGATGAAATGCTCCGCCTGCGGCAGATTCAAAATGTTTTCCATGAGGGAATAAAATTCCGCTTCGGATAGCTCCTTTGTCTGTGGCGCAATGCTCTCAACGGCTGCCCCACGGGTAATCAGCCGGTGCGTCCTCTGTTTCCGGGAACCGCTTTCCAGATACGCCTGCCGGTTTTTCAAACGCTGCATTTTCCGTTTTTCCCGTTCTAGCAGGACAGCGGTTTTTTCATATTCCTGCTTCAACTGTTCCAAAGATTTTTCCATGTTCTCACATCCTTTACTTATAAGATAAAGAAAGACCATCCGCAGACAGTCCGTGTGTCAGTGCTTCTATAAAACCCGATGAAAAGGGAAAACCGCAGAGCGGATTTCTCTTTGCGGCGCGTACACAGGGGATAGCCGCTTTAGCGGCGCAAGGGGGTGCAGCCACCTTGTCGGAGCGTAGCGAACGCAGACCTCGGATTGCTGATTTTATCAGCGGCAGAGGTAAACTCCGCAGGACGCACGATACATGGTCTTTAGACTATGTATAGAAGTACGCCCTTAGTTCCTAAGGGATTTTGCCGTTTCCGGCAGTCTTGTCCTTTTTCTTGGAACGCTTGGAAAGATACTTCGGGCAGTCAACCACAACCGCCCGGAAGCTCTGTTTACATTCGTGCTGGCATTTCCGGCACAGTTCGTTGTAAGTGATACGGCTGCGGTCATTTAAGAAGAAAGACCATTCCAACCGCCGCTTGTTACTCATTCTTGCCATAACCGGCTCCTTTCTCCGTTTCTATCTGATGTACGCAGATAGGCTGTTTTGGTGTAGCGTCTCGGTATCATTTTTAAGGTTTTTTCCCTCTGTATGCCCCTTTGGAAAGTGCGGCAGTATTGCAGTCAGGGAATGATACCTCACGCTTATTTGTCGCTTCTCGGTACGGTTTCGGAGCCTTTTGCCATCCATTCAAAGAAAGCAATTTTGCTGACCTTGATAAGCCTACCCCTGCGGAACGCCGGAAAGCCGGGGGTGTGTACCAGTTCATAGGCGCTCGCTCTTGAAATTCCCATAATCCGCTGAATGTCCGCCACATCCAGAACCAGCGGTAAATCCTCGTAGCTGTTCAATCTCTTTTTATCGTTCATTCTGTTCCTCCCATAAATCAAATAGGTTAAAATGCTTCCTGCTGCCGTTCTCCCCAAAAGCCGTTTTCCTGCCCCATTCCTGCGGTGTTTCCCTGCATTGGTGTGCCGGATGCGTCACTTCTCCTGCCGGTCATATCCCTTTTGGACGGTCATTCACTTGTCAAGGTACTGTGTGTCACAAAATTACCAACTGCAATCATCATAGCGGACTATCCTTGACAAAACAATGATTCTGCGATACTATGAGTGTAACTAATATAACTAAATTATATAATTACCATAGACAAAGGCAGGGGATAGGGATGAAGAATCAGTTTATACGGCATGAGCCATGTTTTGAGAGGATTTTGTTTGTCCTGACGCTGGACAGGAAGAAAATGAAAGAGCGGATTTTGATTGGGGAAGAACAGCAGATCCGCTTCCGGCTGAACGGGAGCCAAAACGCAGAGGTGCTTTGTGATATGACACGCCCGCTGGGAACTTTTTTGATAAACTTTGAGCGTGACACGGACAGAGACTGGGACTTATACGGGCTTTCTCCGCTGCGGCAAGCCCTCCACTCCAACCGATGGAAACAGCCGGAGCTGGAGCAGGCGGCAAGCGAATTTCTCTGGGGAAAATATCTTAGCAACGACCCTCTGAAAATGTATGTGGCGTTCCGTATTTGGAACAGCTATCTGCTTGCCAGAGAACCCCGTGACCGTAACGCTGCCTGTGACCGCTTCATGGATAAAATGAGCAGCCTGACCGGTGTATTCCATAACGAAACCATGAGCTTTGACAGGGAGACAGGAAAACCGAAACACTTTCAAGCTGGCAGCCTTTATTTCAAAAGCGCACCATCAGAAGATACCCGGCTTGACCTCTGGTTCCCGGACAACCGGCGCACAGAAGAATGTGTGTCTGCCTATGCGTCCCTCTACCCGTTGATTACCTATTATCTGAACAGGCTGAATGACTGGGGGCTTTGCTTCCGGCAGTGCAAGGTCTGTGGGAAATATTTTCTGGCAAAGAGCCAGCGGTATGAGTTGTGCAGCGATAAGTGCCGCAAAGCACAGGCGCTTCAAAACAAGCGGGAATTTGACGAGAGGGCAAGAGAAAATAACTATGACCTGCTTTATAAAAATGAATGCCAGAACTGGCGCAACAAAATAAACCGGGTAAAAAATACCGCAGGCTTTCCAGCTGACCGTCTGGAAAAAATACAGGCTGCCTTTTCCGACTTTAAGAAAGAAGCATTGCAGAGAAAAAAGGCTGTAAAAACAGGAACAGCCAGCCCGAAAGAATTTACGGACTGGCTGTATCAGCAGAGTAATATTATAATAAATTTATCAGTCTATTGATTTTATACTTTCCTGACGGCAAAAGTTTGAGCGTTTTTTGAGATTTGGCTGTTACGATAAATATAATGAATTGCAAATGGAGATGATAGCATGAAACAAAGGCTTCTTATTGTTGATGATGAACCGGGAATTGTAGATATGATGGCGAGTTATTTTTCTTCTCAATATGAGGTGTTGACCGCTTATTGCGGAAATGAAGCACTTCAAAAATTAGCAAAACAGCCCGATTTAATCCTGCTCGACATCAATATGCCGGACATAGACGGATTGACCCTTTGTCAGAAAATTCGGGAGCTTATTACTTGCCCCATTCTTTTTTTGACGGCAAAGGGCGAATCTGCCGATAAAATCATCGGCTTTCAGGCAGGTGCCGACGATTATATCATTAAGCCTTTTGATTTGGACGAATTAAGGGCGAGAGTTGCCGCACATCTGAGGAGGGAGCAGCGACACAGGAATAAAGCGACAATTCGCTTCTTTGGTGAACTGACGATTGATTATTCAGCCCGAACCGTCACAGTGGCGGGTGAACCTGTTGCTTTATCAAAAAGGGAATTTGATATTGTGGAGCTGCTTTCGCTGAATGCCGGACAGGTATTTGACCGGGAGCGTATTTATGAAACAGTGTGGGGACTTGACGGCGAGGGTAACAGTGATACTGTCATGGAACATATCAGGAAAATCCGGGCGAAGCTGGCTGCTTGTACGCTTCACAGTTATATTGATACAGTTTGGGGGTGTGGTTATCGGTGGAACGTCTGAAAAATATGGAATTAAAGAAAACTTTTCTCGTCCTATCTGCTTCCTGTGTTTTAGTGGCTCTCCTGATGTTAGGCTTAGTCTTTATGATATGCAATTCAATCAGCAGCACTTTTCCCTCCGGTGGAATAGAAATTTTAGCAGACGGTTCAATCGTTAAAATGGCTCCCCCCACAGAGACCCAGCAAAATATATTGTCCATGCTTGGTATCATTCAAATTGTGTCCTGCATTGTTCTCCCTATGGGCGGGTTGGCTCTATCCGGCATATTATATTATCATATCAAATTGAAACAGCCGATCTCCACGCTACGGAATGGGGTTTCACGAATTCGGAACCATGACCTTGACTTTTCTATGCCTGTCCATTCTGATGATGAATTGGGGCAGCTCTGCACCGCCTTTGATACTATGCGTGAAGAACTTCTGAAATCAAATCAGGAACTGTGGCGGCAGGCAGAAGAACGGAAAAGGCTAAATGCCGCCTTTTCCCATGACTTGCGCAATCCGATCACGGTCTTAAAGGGAACTATAAAATTACTGCGGCAGGGTACAGCAGATGAACAAGCCATTGACAGATTGGAAAGCTATACATTACGGATTGAACAGTATGTAGAAGCTATGAGTAGCATCCAACGATTAGAACAAATGCCGGTGCGGATAAACGAGTATTCCTATTCACTGCTACACTCTGAATTAGAGGAAACAGCAAAAATTCTTGCAGGAGCATTAGAACCGTCCGTTTCCGCACCTGATAAGGGGATAATACAATTAGATCATGGATTGGTTTTAACCGTTGCTGAAAATCTAATTGGAAATGCGGCTCGGTTTGCAAAGAGTAAAATTGAAATTCATCTGGAACAGAAAGGAAACTTCTTGCATCTATCAGTTACAGACGATGGATCAGGCTATCCTGTGGAGTTAATACAGAGCGGCCCGAAACCGTTTGGAAAAATGAAAGAAGACTCCGCACACTTTGGTATGGGGCTATACAGCAGCCAGATACTATGTCTGAAGCATGGAGGAACACTTACACTGGAAAACAGAAAAAGTTATGGTGCAACGGCTACTGCTTCTTTCCAAATAAATCAGAAACCTTGAGCGTTTTTTGAGATTTCTGTTTTACACTCTCATTATATTATAAACAAGGAGAGTGTTTTTATGAACATTGAAGCAAAGGAACTATCGAAAATCTACGGCAGCGGCGAGAGCCGCGTCGTTGCGTTGGATAAAGTCAACCTTGAAATTGCATCCAGCGATCTTATTTCTATTATGGGGCCATCTGGCAGCGGCAAAAGTACCTTGCTCCACCTGCTGTCTGGACTGGACAAGCCGACTTCCGGCAGTTTGACATACGATGGAAAAGACATTTATCGTTTTAATGACAAAGAACTGTCCTCGTTTCGCCGTCAGCGCATCGGATTTATCTTTCAGCAATTCAATCTTCTCCCCGTGCTGACCGCAAAAGAAAACATCATCATGCCCCTGCTTCTGGACAAAAAGCAGCCGGACGAAGTATATCTAAATCAGCTTACGGATTTGTTAGGTATTCGTGAACGGCTGACCCATTTGCCCCATGAACTTTCCGGCGGTCAGCAACAGCGTGTAGCGATTGCCCGCGCCCTGATCGCAAAGCCGGATATTATTTTTGCTGACGAACCGACCGGAAATCTGGACAGCAAGAGCGGCGGCGAGGTTATGGAAATGCTACAAAGCATATGGAAAAAGATGGGGAAAACGCTGGTTATCATCACGCACGACAGCCGCATTGCAAGAATGGCAGACCGGCAATTTGTAATTGTGGACGGTGTTCTTTCGGAGGTGACAGCAAGATGAAATCTTATTTAGCTCTTGCATGGAAAGAACTGAAAGCACAGAAAATCACGGCAATCCTGATCTTGGTTGCAGTTATCATGTCCACGATTATGACGACAGTGATCGGTCAGTCTATTGGTATATTGCAATCCATGCGTATTCAGCAGGCGGCGGGTCTGAACGGAAACCGTTATGCAACCTTTCATCAGCTTGGCAAGGAACAGGCGCAAAAGCTACATGAAGATGATCGCCTATATGATGTAGGCGATACAATCTTTATTGGCAGCACACCATTAGGCAACAGTAGTTTATCTTTATATCTTCGGGAATATCACGATAACGCATTATCTATGTACCCGGCAATCGGAGACGTAAAAGAGGGACGATTACCAGAGGAAGCGAATGAGATTGCCCTGTCGGAGGATGCGCTTCAATATCTTGGATTGGACGCTGTAATTGGCGATACCGTTTCTCTGGATTTGAGTGTTTCCGTTATGGATAGATCGCTGTCAGAGTTAGAATATTCTGCTGATTTTGTATTGACAGGCATTCTGGAAAGCAGCTATATCGGCTACGCATCTGGTACGGTTCAGGGGATTGTCGGGGAGGGAACCGCAGAAGAACTGTTACCAGAAGAGTATCTGCTTTATTCCACAGATTTTAAGACTTATGACAAGCAGAATTTTCAAAGCATCATTTATGCTCTCGCAGAAGATTTGAACGTGGATGAACGGTATATCCAATATAACTGGATTTTGCTTGACGCTATTGGTATTTCCTATGATGAAGCGGCAGACAGCGATACCGGTACGGGATTTTCATTTATGACTACGGCGTGTATTTTGGTGGGTGTGCTGGTTTTGCTGGCGGCTGGGCTGGTAATCTACAACATTCTGAAAATCTCTATCACAAAACGCATCAAAGAATACGGAACACTTCGTGCGATTGGTGGAGAACGAGGGCAAATCTATCGTTTGGTTTCTTTGCAGCTTTTGATTCTCTGTGGAGCCGGTATTCCTATCGGATTGCTGCTCGGTATATTGTCGGCAAAAGGTGTATTGATTGCTGCTACGGGGCTTCTCAATCCCAATCTGTTCATGGCAAACAGTACTTCCGAATTGAACTCTGCAATCAACACCGCCAGTACAGTAAAGCTACCGATGCTCTTTGCCAGTATCGCAGTCATACTTCTGTTTGCTCTGCTGGCGGCCTTTCCTGCTGCCCGGTACTCATCCCATGTATCTCCTACTGTTGCTATGTCGGGACAGACTGTGAAAATCAAACGCAGGATAAAAAGGAACCGCAACATCCGTAATTTTGAAGCCTATTATGCAAGGCTCAACCTAAAACGAGGGCGTGGAAGAACAGCAGTTACCATTCTGTCTTTGGTTATGAGTATTACCGTATTTGTTACCTTGCAGAGCTTTACAGGGCTGCTTGATGCTAGCAGTTCCGTTCAGGACATGTATTTCAGCGACTATGCAGTTACAAATGAAACCGTTGGTATCCCATCAGAAGCCGTAAAAACATTAGCGGAAAATGACGCAGTAGAAAGTGTTTCCACTACACGGCTTTCTGTATTTATGCCAGGTGCCGGTGATATACTGCCCTTTGAAACTGATCTTTCCGTACAGAGCCATGAAACCTTGCAGCTTGTAAATGTGGATGAAGCACAATTACAAATCTATGCTCCTAACTTGTCTGCTCAGGATAAACAGGCTTTGAAAGATGGAACAGGCTGCCTTGTAAAAAATCCCATTGCCTTTTCTTATGGAGATACAACTGTTCAGCAGACTGTTCTTACCGTAGGTGATACCATTCAGCTGGGAAACAGAACACTTCGTGTATTAGGATTGATCGATACAGCAATCACAATCAATAATGATGGCTTTACGAATGGTGTTCAACTCATCGTGAATGACAAAATATACTGTTCACTGCTCGGAAACGACAGTTATTCAGAAGTCTATCCTACATTACAGAATAAGGACGATACAGATACCTTTGAAAGCTGGTTGGATAGCTGGTGCAGCAATTATCCAGGAACACATTGGCTTTCCTATCTCCAAAGCAGCAATGAGATGATAGAAAGCTTTGAACAGATCAAAATGCTGTGCTGGGTGCTTATCATCTTTATCGGTATCATTGGCATCCTGAACATCATCAATACCGTTTACAGCAATATTCATACTCGTGTCGGTGAAATTGGGATGCAACGGGCTATTGGAATGAGTGCCGCAAGCCTTTATAAAACATTTCTGTGGGAGGGCGCTTATTACGGTATCATTGCGTCAGTGATTGGAGCGGTGTTTGGCTATATCTGCTGTATCTTTGTCGGAGCAGCACAGACCGATGCTTTACAGCTTGTCGCTGTTCCGGTTATGGCGATTGTGGAAGCTGCGATTATTTCTATTGTGGTCTGCCTGCTTGCAACGGCAATTCCTCTGCGTTCTATTGCAAGAATGAACATTGTGGATTCTATTGAGACTGTTGAATAATTTCAAAAACGACAATTAAAACAAGAACTCCCCCATAAAGCAAACCTTGTTGCTTATGGGGGAGTTCTGTATGTTCTTTTGGGGTGTGCTAAGTCTCGTATAAGCGTGGTGTTGTTATGTTTGGTGTGGTATCTTTAACTATGGGAAACTCCTGTTTCCCATTTGGATATGGTCTGACGGCTTACACCTAGTTTTTCTGCAACATATTCCTGAGGCACTCCTTTTTTCTTCCGTGCCTTAAACAAATTATTTCCTAAACTCATAGCATTTCCTCCTTTATGTGATTATATCATTATTATACTGCTTGGAGGAGCAGGATTCTATCAATGCTATGATGCAATTTTGCCCCTATTTTTAACATTTTACCTTAATGTGGGTTCCCCTCATGACAAAAATGGCGGTATCATGCACGATACCGCCGTTTTTGCTTTTCGCACTCAAGATATACTAAAAATCCGAAGCCGTTCCTGCCCGGAACCGGATTCGGATTTTTAGTATATCTTGAGTGCGGGTGACAGGACTTGAACCTGCACGTCGTAGACACTAGATCCTAAGTCTAGCGCGTCTGCCATTCCGCCACACCCGCTTATTATATAATAGTACTGAACCTATTTTGCCAGGATGCAGAAATTGGATGGAGTATTTGGGAATCCATACCAAAGACATCCCTGGGTATGATTTTATCGTACAGGCCCAAACTTGTCAAGAAATAACTTTCCGGATAGGAATACTTTCCTATTAAAACTTAACTTGTACAAAGCTTTTGCTTAAGTAAGTATTCCCCTTATGACGAGGGCATAGAATAGTAGCCTGGTACCATTGCGGCTAAAATATTTGACTTTTGCCGGGAAATATATTACAACTAAAGATAAATAGAATTATCAGAAAGGAGGGGGAGAAATGGCAAGTATCAGAGATGTAGCCAGAAAGGCTAATGTGGGATCCACAACAGTATCAAGAGTATTAAATAACAGCGGTTATGTATCAGAAGAGACAAGGCAGAAAATAGAAGAGGCTATGAGGGAACTCAATTATACTCCAAATGAACTGGCCAGAAATTTGTTTCATAAGAAGACAGGAATTATTGCTGTCCTGGTGCCAAGTGTATCACATCCATTCTTTGCAGAGTTTGTAGAGTGCCTTGAGGTAGAGTTATATAAACAGGGATATAAGACAATGCTCTGTAATACAGTGAAGGAAAAGAACGCTGAGCTGGAATACTTGGATATGCTGAACAGGCATATTGTTGATGGAGTGATAACAGGGGTACATTCTTTGGATGTGGAGGAGTACCGGAAAATACATAAGCCCATAGTGGCAATCGACCGCTATTTGGGGGAAAATATACCTGTGGTGGCTGTGAACCATAAAAGAGGCGGCCGGCTGGCTGCTGAGGAATTTATAAAAAGCGGATGTAAGAATGTCCTGCATTTTTGTGGATCCCGGGCAGTGGAATCCCCATACCACGACCGGCATTATGAGTTTGAGCGGATCATGAAGAAGTACAATGTGACAACGTATCCTTATCAGTTAGAGTGGAATCGTTTCGATACAGAATATTATAAAGAAACCGTATCCAAAGTATTCGAGATGGGGATAGATTTTGACGGTGTATTCGGCGTGGACCAGCCGGCCATCAGATATATGTATGAGGCCATCCGAAGGGATAAAAAGATACCAGAAGATATAAAGATAGTGGCATATGACGGCACATTTATAACAAAGGTAATTGAACCCCAAATTACTGCAGTGGTTCAGCCGATGGAGAAGTTGGCAAGCGAATCTGCGAGATTAATTTCCAGGCTGGTGAATGGTAAAAGCTATAAAAACAGGCGTGTTTTATTGGATGTAGAGCTTAGAAAAGGAAAGACAACCTTATGATTGTGAAAAATATACAAAAGGATACGTTAATATTTTGTAGATATAAACAAAAAGAATAGAAAACATAAAAACAAGGTTGACATTTTTTATAAGTGGTGTAATATAAGGGACATAAAGTAACAGGCAAGGCATTAGATTAAGTATTATTTTTTTTACCTGATTATGGAACCCGTTCCATAATCAGGCGCCAACAGCTAATCAACATCAAAGCCTTCGGGCATATATTTTTTCTAAAACATGGAACGGGTTCCATACGATGGAAAAAAAGAAATTTTCAAAAAAAGGAGGAAAAGAGATGAAAAAAGGAATTTTAAAAAAACTATTGTCTGCCGCCTTGGCGGGTACATTGGCAGCCGGCCTATTGTCGGGCTGCAGCGGCGGGAGCGATTCGGCCCAGAAGGACGAGAACGGGGCCGTTACAATTAAATTTGGCATTCATGTAGCCAATCCCCAGGAACAGGAGGCCGTCACATATAATATTGTCCAGGCTTTTAATAAAGAGTATGAGGGGAAGTATAAAGTCGAGTTTGAGGCGTCTGATAAGGAATCACATTCTAAAAACATGAAACTTGAGGCCTCGGATGGAACATTGCCGGAAATATTCTGGCTGGATGCCAGTGAAGCTCCTGAATACAGTAAATCTGGTGTCCTGATGGATCTGTCAGGTTTCCTGTCTGAAAATTCTGATATTTCAGAGGCGCTGGGAGGAATGGAAAGTGCATTTAAGGATGAAAATGGACAGTATGGATTACCATACCAGTGCAATGTGCAGGGGATTTTTTATAACAAAGATTTATTTGACAAAGCTGGAGTAGCTTACCCCACAGATGAAACTACATATGAAGAATTTATTGAAATGATTAAAAAGTTGAAGGAAAGCGGCGTTACACCTTTATCCATCGGCAGTAAGAACAGTGCATATGCAATGTGGGAATTTAATGAGACTCTTGCAAGGTATGGATGGGAAGAAAATATTGATAGTATTTTAGAAGGAAAAGAAAAGTTCAATAATCCAGATATGACAGCTTGTTTTGAAAAGCTGAAAGGAATATCAGAAGCAGGCGCATTTCCCGAAAATATGGCAACTATTGAATATTTTGATGCAAAGCAGCTATTTAATGAAGAGAAAGCGGCCATGTTTGGTACCGGCCAGTGGGACTGCGCAGAGTTTGATGAAAATATCGGGGAAAATATTGGCTTCTGGTGGGGACCCAAATTCACAGATACTGATTATAACCAGGATATTGCTATGAAAGTTCCGTCAGCGCCTATTGTGGTAAATGCAGAAGTAGCAGATGATGAGGCGGTGGCAGAGGCAGTGTCCGAATTCCTGAAATTTTATTATGGGGAAGAGGCGGCAAAGATTTCTTATGAAGGCTCTATTTTTCCGGCCACAAATTATTCAGATGTAGCAGCAAAGGAGAGCCAGTATTCTATGAATGCAATGCTGACAGCATTAGCAGCCGGCTGGGGAAGTCCTGAGGCCGCACCTGACATTACAGTGACATCTGCAGTACAGGAAGCGCTCTATAATTCTATGTTTGGCGTAATGCAGGGGACTTATGAACCATCTGAGGCCCTTGATAAGATAGACGAAGCCTTATCTTACAGTAACTAGTTAGACTACAAAGAATACCTTTATAGTTCACGCAGGCCAGAAATTGGCCCTGCGTGGAATATAATGTCTCTGGTTTAACTCAGACAGTAAAACCAACCACAAGGGGGAAGGGTATGCACTGGTTAAGTAAAAGAAAATACAAGATAGGCCTTCTGATTCCCACAATACTGGTTTATAGCGTTTTTATAGTCCTGCCTATAGTAATCGCGGTAGGATACAGCTTTACGAAATATTCGGGGATTGGAAAGGCAAGGTTTAACGGGTTCACAAATTATATCAGGTTATTTCAGGATAATGTATTCTGGATTTCCCTGAAAAATACAATGATTATTTTTGTGCTGGCATTTATCCTGCTCCTTACACTTTCGTTTTTGATAGCGTTACTGTTAAATAATAAGCTGAAGGGCACGGGTTTTTCGAAAGCATTTATTTTCTCGCCGGCCATTATAGCGCCTATTATTGTGGGAATCATATGGGTTTATATTTTGGATCCTAATATAGGGGTCATTAATAATGTATTAGATACCATTGGGGCAGAGGGATTGAAGCATAAATGGATTGGCGGAGAAGTGTTTTCACCGTACAGCATAGCAGTGATTTATTTCTGGCAGCAGCTTGGATATCTTGTGACAATCTTTATTGCCGGGTTAAAAATGATACCGGAGGATGTGCTGGAGGCAGTGAAAATTGATGGGGCAGGCCCGGTCCAGAAAGTACGTTATGTTATTATTCCGATGATGCGGACAACTATCTCCACGGTATCCGTGCTGATTATTACAGGTGTGTTTAAAATATTTGAAATTGTACAGCAGACCACAGGAGGAGGCCCCAATCATTTGTCAGAGACCCTTGTTACATATAGCTATTCCATGACATTTACAAGCAGCGATTATGGATACGGGATGTCCCTGGCCACAATTACATTTGTACTTTCGCTTATTATTACAGGAATTTATTCCTTTCTGACCAGGGAGAGGGGGGACAGGATATGATAAATAAAAAGAAGAAAACTCTTATGTATGCCCTGATGGTTTTTATTACGCTTCTGGTAGTATTCCCGTTTATATGGATGCTTGTGCTTTCCTTTAAGACAAATTCAGAGATCTTATCTGCCCCTCTGTCTCTGCCGAAAAGTTTGAACCTGGAAAATTACAAAAATGCATTTGAGACATTGGATTTTGTACGCTTATATGGAAATACTTTTTTTGTCTGTGCGGTCTCACTTATATTAGAGCTGGTGATTACGTTTTTCAGCTCTTTCGTCCTGGCCAGAATGGAGTTTAAAAATAAGAGGGTGGTTTCACTGATATATGGATTTTTAATTATGGGACTCTCCATATCTCCGTTTATACTGTTGTTTCCTGTTTATAAAATTAATGTGGCATTTGGACTGAGGGGGAAACTGGCACTTATTTTTCCCTATGTGGCCACCTCCATTTCCTTCAATACGCTGCTGCTGGTGGGATATCTGAAGTCCCTTCCTACGGAGATTGACGAAGCTGCTGTTATTGATGGATGCGGTATATGGGATTTAATGCTGAAAGTAATTCTTCCCATGGCAAAGCCAGTAATTGCCACAATTGTAATTTTTAATGTGTTATATATATGGAATGAGTTTCCATTTGCCTCAGTTATGCTGCGGGATGTTTCGGATTATACACTTTCTATGGGTGCCTCCTTTTTTAAGGGGACGTATACAGTGGACTATGGCGGTATTGTGGCTTCAAGTATTATGATTATAATACCAGAGCTGATTTTTTATGGTTTCTTCCAAAAAAATATAGTAGAAGGGATGACCGCTGGCGCCGTAAAAGGGTAATAGATGCAGTACGGCCTGCAGATACAAAGAAATTATAGGTTGTATGCAGCTTCACGTATGCTTGGGGGCGCCTGCCCCGTCTGTCCCTGCAGATATATAGGTAAAATTGTAAATGATTAAGAAAAGGAGATTGTATAATGAGTAAAGTATCAGGATTATTTCAAGATTTGACAACTGTGAAACAAGCCAGGAACGGAAGGCTTGCGAGTTGGGACCAGAGGGGGAAGAACCAGGATTATTGGGAAATACCGGCCAAGGAAAGTATTACCCTGGGGGAGATAGAAGGGCCGGGGTGCATAACTCATATTTGGATGACATCGTCCTGTAGAAAAGTTAAGGCGCCCAGTATTCTTGACCCAGTACAGAACGCTTCTGCGGCTCCGGTTATGGAAATACATCCGGCACTGGGGGTTATATGGGACGATTATGATCCGTTTTATTATAGAAAAGCGCTGATTAAAATCACCTGGGACGACCAGGATACCCCCAGCGTGCTGGCCCCTTTTGGAGATTTCTTCTGTATCGGGAACTGCTATCCGGGGAATTTTACTTCCCTCCCATTTAATGTCTCATTAAAGCCGGAGGAGGCAGGCCGTTATGGAGCGCCTTGTTCCGTATCATGCTATTTTCCAATGCCATTTAATAAAAAGGCAAAAATAGAAATCATAAATGAGAATGACCTTCCGTTTATTTTATATTTTAATATTGATTATGAGATGTATAAAGAGCCGCTTGACAAAAATACGGCATATTTCCATGCAAGCTGGCACCGGGAGAATCCCTGTGAGGGATGGGGGCCTGATATCCAGGTAAATTCCCCTGAGGTAAATAATGTAACGAATTTTAAAGGGGAAGGAAACTATACAGTGCTGGATGTAGAGGGGACAGGCCACTATGTGGGCTGTAACCTGACTGTGAAGCATTACCAGGGAAGCTGGTGGGGAGAAGGCAATGATATGTTTTTCATTGATGGAGAAGAGTATCCAAGCCTGAATGGCACAGGGACAGAAGATTATTTTAACCATGCCTGGGGGATGCAGCGCAACGCATTTCCATTCTTTGGGACAATTGTCCATGAAGGGGATACAGACGGGTTCCAGGTTTCATACCGTTTTCACATTACAGATCCGGTGAGGTTTGAGAAAAAGCTGCGTGTAACTATAGAGCATGGACATGCAAATCACTTGTCTGACGATTGGAGTTCCACCGCATACTGGTATCAGATACTGCCTACGGCCAAACCTCTTACTATTCTTCCTGTGGAAGAGCGGCTGCCTAATGTGCCTGCTCTTCCAGAACGTAAATTAAGGCAGCCTGAGCTGACTGGGGAAATGCAGGCGGCCAGGGAGTCCTACGCAAAACGTTGGGAGGAATATTCACCGGCAAGGCAGGAGCAGTTCAGGATTAAGGAAGAAAAGGCCCGCAGAGAGTCTAAACTGAACAGGGAATTTGCAAAGAAACTTCGTGAGGAATATAAATAGGAAAAAACTGGAGGAGTCTTATGTCTAAAGAATTAATGCTGCAAAATATTGAGAAGGCTCAGAGAGAGATTGACGCGAAAAAGGAAATAGTGGGGCAGGGAAGGATGAGGCAGCATTATCATTTTATGCCTCAGACGGGATGGCTCAATGACCCCAATGGCCTGATTTATTTTAAGGGGAAATACCACTTCTTTTATCAACATAACCCATATGAAGGCTTTTGGTCAAGTATGCATTGGGGCCATGCAGTGAGCGAGGATTTATTCCACTGGGAGTATCTTCCTTTAGCACTTGCACCCAGTGAGAACTACGATAACCATCATCAGGGAGGATGTTTTTCAGGAAGTGCAATTGAGCATGACGGAAAATTATTTCTGATGTATACAGGAACAACTAATAATGGATGTGGATTTGAACAGTCTCAGTGTATTGCGTACAGTGAAGATGGAATCCATTTTGAAAAATATGAGGGGAACCCGGTTTTGAAAGCGCCTGAGGGCGTCCCCGGGAATTTTTTCAGGGATCCGAAACTGTGGAAGCACGGCGGCACGTACTATGTAATATGCGGGGCCAACAAGGGCGGCATGGCCCAGGCGCTCCTGTATAAGTCTGAAGATATGCTTAACTGGGAATTTGTAAATGTATTGGCGGAGAGCAGGGGAGAGTGGGGATATATGTGGGAATGCCCGGATTTCTTTCCTGTGGGGGATAAGTACGTACTTATGTTTTCTCCTATGGGAGGAGGAGAGAGGACCAGTGTTTACCTTACAGGGGATTTTGATTACAGCACTGGAAAGTTTTACCCTGTAGTTTCCGGCGAGATTGACTGGGGATTCGATTACTATGCGCCCCAATCCTTTGAAGCGCCGGATGGCCGGAGAATTATTGTAGGATGGGCCAATGCGTGGGATTGGATGCCTTTCTGGAAAGACTGGGGGCCTACATACCGGGAGGGATGGTGCGGATCCTTTAACCTGCCAAGAGAGGTTGTGCTATGTGAGGATCAGACATTGAAATTTCTGCCTGTCAGAGAAGCAGAAGAGTTAAGGCAGAGCTGTAAAGAACGAAATGAGGTGATCCTCGGGGAGGGTGAACCCCTGGCACTGAGGCAGGGAATTGTTTTTGAAATGAAATTCAGAATCCGCCTTACTGAATCAACTGCACGGAAAATTTCGCTAGTGCTGCGGGTATCCGGAGAAATGAAAACAGAAATTACTTTTGATATTGAAAAGGCCGAAATTACGTTCGACAGAAGCCGTTCGGATGGCTGGAGTAAGGGGGTTGCCAGGAGTCCATTGAATTTAATGGGAAAAGAATATATGGATATCCATATTTTCTCGGATAAGAGTTCTTTAGAGCTTTTCAGTAACGACTATAAAAATAATATATCCTGTAATGTATTTTTGCCCCAGGAGGACTGCAAGAATTATATAGCGGCCACAGGGGGGAGAGCAGTTATTGAAAAAATGGAAAGCTGGGAAATAGCTAAAACAATGTAAAAATAGTTTTGCAGGCAGCCTTGGCTCTTGGCTATAGTTATTTGCCCGAAAGAGGCAGGAAAGCTTTGGCACTGTAAACCAGGCGGGGAGACTATCTGGTTTACAGTGCCTTTATATGATTTATACATGCCTGTAGGAACCGGTTTTAATTTACAAGGTATTGGATTTGCGGTATGCAAATTCAGGGACGCCATCTTTGGATGGCACATCTACCTCCCCTTGTATGAGCGGCCTTGCGTAAGAGACAAAATCCTCACTGATATCTGTTCCATCATTTGTTATCCACGTGGTGGGTACAGTCTTTTCCTGATTGCAGACTATATTCACATCTGCTGTGATATAGTCAATAGCATAGGAGGATCCTTCAGTTCTTTTGAAAGCTATCATCTTTCCAGTTTCTCCGTCGAGAGCACATTTTACTCCATAGGCCCCAGAGGCAATGGCCTCCTTATGGTCTGTTTTTGACAGCATGGCAGAAGAGCAGCGCTGGCATACATTGAGTTCAATAGACCGCACCTTGACACCGAGTTTTTCCTTTACCAGGTTTTCAAGATATTTGCCGGAGCCTGTCAGCATTTTATGCCCGAAGGCGTCCACTCCCACATCGCTGGAAAGTTCACAGACGAAGGTGCCATTTTTGTCATGTATCCCTTCCGAAATGCAGACAACTAGGTTAGGTGTGCATACCAGTGCCTCGCTGACGCGCTGGATAAATGTATCCTGGTCAAAATCAGCCTCCGGCAGGTATATGAGCACTGGATTGTCTCCTTTAAACTTCCTGGCCAGGACGCTGGCGGCAGTAAGCCATCCGGCATGGCGCCCCATAATCTCCACGATGGTGACAGAATTTTTATGATCATATACAGAGGCGTCTGTTGAAATCTCCCGTACGGTAGAGGCAATATATTTTGCGGCACTTCCAAAACCAGGAGTATGGTCCGTTTCTGTCAGGTCATTGTCTATTGTTTTGGGGATCCCGATAAAACGAATGTCACTTTCGCATTTTTGGGCATATCGGGACAGCTTGCTGACCGTGTCCATGGAGTCGTTCCCTCCAATATAAAAAAAGTATCCGATATTCAGTTCCATAAATTTCTCAAAAAGGCTGGCATATACAGGGTCTTCTAGATTTTCAGGCATTTTATATCTGCAGGATCCCAGGTAGGAGCCGGGTGTAGTCTTAATAAGTTCAAGCTCCCCGGATTCATCTACTGGCCTCATATCCATATAATGATTCTGGAGAAATCCTTCAATTCCGTTGATCATGCCATAGATTGTCCCTATAGAATCCTCTCTGTTGAGGGCCTCATAGATAACTCCGTAAAGACTGGCGTTGATCACTGCAGTAGGGCCGCCGGATTGTCCGACGATTGCATTTTTTTTCATAGTCATTCAATACCTCCATTGTATTTTTCAGGTTGTTTAGAGCGTGCCTGCACATCTTATAAAAATCCCTTTCGCCTGCGGGGCACATTAATAATCAATGATGTCCTAAAGTAACTATAAAGGATAAAGAGATATTTGACAACTGGGGAGTGTTTGAAAACAGCAGGTATTTCTATAAAAATAGTTGGAATATTAAGAAATGTGCAGTATAATTTTGTAATTAAAAGGAAGAGGTATTTACTATGAAATATATAACATTTGCAATCCCATGTTATAACTCAGAGGCTTATATGGAGAAAGCGGTAAATTCCATATTGAAAGGCGGAGAAGATGTTGAGGTCATTATTGTAAACGACGGATCAACGGATAAGACTAAAAAGATAGCCAAGCGTTTTGCAGAGCAGTATCCATCTATCGTCAAAGTAATAAATAAAGAAAATGGAGGGCATGGGGATGCAGTTAATTCTGGCCTTACCCATGCAGCCGGCAAATACTTTAAGGTGGTGGACAGTGACGACTGGGTGGATGAAGAGGCACTGATGAAAATTTTGGATACTGTCAGGGGGTTTGTACAGGCAGGGACAGATGTGGATATGGTTATATCTAACTACGTCTATGAAAAAGCAGGCGTTTCCCATAAGAAAGTCATGCGCTATAAGAATGTGCTTCCCCAGAATCAGGTTTTCCACTGGGATGATATAGGGCATTTCCACCTGGATCAGTATATACTGATGCACTCTGTGCTTTACCGGACTGAGATGCTTAAGCTGTGCCAGTTAAAACTGCCCCGGCATACATTTTATGTGGATAATATATATGTATATTACCCCTTGCCCCATGTCAGGACAATGTATTATATGGATGTAGATTTTTACAGATATTTTATCGGCAGGGAGGATCAGTCTGTAAATGAAAAAATTATGATATCCAGGGTTGACCAGCAGATATTTGTGACAAAGTGTATGATTGGGATGTATGAACTCAGGATGATTTCGAGTAAAAAGCTGAGAAAATATATGGTTAATTATCTGGCTATCATGATGACTGTGTCATCTATTTTATGTATCCGCTCCAAAAATAAAGAAAATTTAGAGAAAAAAGCAGAACTGTGGGGATATTTAAAGAAGAAAGATTACAAGACTTATATGAAAATACGCTATGGCATTTTGGGACAGACAATCAATTTGCCTGGCAGATCAGGACGTAAGGTATCTTCCATGGTTTACAGTGTGGCAAGAAGATTGATAGGCTTTAACTAAATATCCAGCCCAAAGGGCCAATCCACAGCAAAAAGCTGTGAAATAAGGTATATTTTACCGTCTATGGTACATACTACTTATAAAAAAGGAGTGTGTATTATGGCTGTTAATTTTGCAGAAAGCAAAACAAAAGAAAATCTGATGAGGGCCTTTGCGGGTGAGAGTCAGGCGAGGAATAGATATACGATTGCGGCGGACAAAGCCAGAGATCTGAAGATGTATACAATTTCTGATATCTTCCTGTATACTGCAGATCAGGAGAGGGCCCACGCTGAAAGATTCTATGATTTACTTGAAGATATGGCAGGCGAGACTATTGCGATTGATGGAAGCTATCCAGTAGACCAGCAGCCTACCTTGGCAGAGCTTTTACGGGCGGCGGAGCATAATGAGAGAGAGGAATATGAGGATGTCTATCAGGTGTTTGGAGATACGGCGAAGGAAGAAGGGTTTTTAGAAGTAGCTTCTGCGTTTTACCAAATTGCAGAGATCGAGCATACTCACCAGATGCGTTTTGCAGAGGTGGCTAAAATGCTGGAAGATAATCAGTACTATGCAGGTATTGAGGAATGCAAATGGATCTGCACTAACTGTGGATATATCCATGAAGGGAAGCAGGCGCCCTCAGTTTGCCCAGTGTGCCGCCATGACCAGGGATACTTCCTTCCCTATGTGTTTGCACCGTATAAAGGAGAGGAAAAATAAATACTGTGAAAGAGGTGTACTATAAAGAGTTCGCCTAAGTACACGGCTAAAAAGGCATCTCTTCGGCTAAAGCTGGGGAATAGGATATAATTAGTTTGTCATAAGGAGCGGTGAATGAGCCAAAAAATAGAGAATCTTCTGAATCTTGCTTTAGATGCTACGGAAGAAGAGCGTATAAAATCACTGGAACTAGAAGTTGGATTCTATCCCATTGATAAAGTATGGGATTTGATCATTAAATATTCTGGATCCCTGGACAGAGTCCGGGAGCTGGCAGAGACAGTGACAGAGCTGACCAATGAATATGCGATCCTGACGGTCAGAGAGAATTTGGTGGAGGCTCTTTCGGCTGTTCCACAGGTTGAATATATTGAGAAACCAAAGAGGCTGTTCTTTGAAGTGGCAAACGGAAAGAGAGTTTCCTGCATCAATGCGGTGCAGAGAACTCCTTTTTCTTTGCGGGGGAAGGGAATACTGACAGCTGTGCTGGACAGCGGGATTGACTATGCAAACAGGGATTTTAGAAATGCGGACGGTACCACAAGAATCCGTGTATTGTGGGATCAGACTATACAGGGGAACCCGCCCCAAGGTTATGCCATCGGGACAGAATATACCCAGGAACAGATTGATGAGGCGCTTTTACAGCCGGACCAAGCTGCCAGGGAGGCCGTTGTCCCCAGCCGGGACATATCAGGGCACGGGACGGCAGTGGCGGGAATTGCAGCAGGAAACGGTGCAGGGAGTCCTGGCGGGCAGAATGCAGGGGTCGCCCCAGACAGCGACCTGCTGATTGTAAAATTGGGAAGTCCCAGACAGGAAGGGTTTCCCAGGACTACAGAATTAATGCAGGCTGTAGACTATGCTTTAAAAAAGGGTTTGGAGTATGGGATGCCGGTGGCTGTGAATATTAGTTTTGGGAATACATATGGGTCACACGACGGGACATCTCTTCTGGAGCGATATTTGGACGATATGTCAAATTACTGGAAATGTGTCATTTGCGTGGGCAGCGGAAACGAAGGAGTAAGCGCAGGGCATACAGCCGGAGTGCTCGAAGAAAATATAGAAGAGGCAGTCCAGCTTGGGGTACAGGTGAATGAACCCACTGTAAATGTGCAGATATGGAAATCCTATGTGGATGAAATTGATATATCCATAGTCAGTCCCTCCGGCATCAGAGTCGGGCCTATCCAGGAAATCCTTGGCCCTCAGCGTTTTGTGCTTGGCCAGACAGAGATCCTGCTTTACTATGGCGAACCCAGTCCTTTTAGTGTGAGGCAGGAGATTTTTATTGATTTCCTTCCCAGGCAGTCTTTTATAGACAGTGGTGTTTGGAGGCTGATATTGACGCCTAGAAAAATCGTGACAGGGGAATACCAGATGTGGCTTCCCAGCCAGAATGCTTTGAACATAGGGACTGCGTTTCAGTTTCCAAAAAGTGATATGACATTGACAATTCCCTCCACGGCCTCCAGAGTCATTACTGTAGGCGCATATAACGGACTGACATTTAGCTATGCTGATTTTTCCGGCAGGGGGCCTGCTTCTGTGTACAGCAGTCCCATTACATCAAAGCCAGATTTGGCTGCACCTGGAGTTAATATTACAACAGCTGTGCCTGGAGGCGGATATGCCAGTTTCAGTGGCACATCATTTGCGACGCCATTTGTGACAGGGAGCGCGGCCCTTTTGATGGAGTGGGGGATCTTGAAGGGAAATGATGCCTATTTATATACTACTGTTATAATAGGACTAAGTTAGAAAACCTTTGAAAATAAGGGTTCTGCTTAGTCCATTTTCATTTCAACAGGTTTTCAACACCTGAAAATATGTAAAGTAACGTTACGAAAAGTATACCACAAATGTTCCGGAAATGAAAGAAAAATTATGTTGTCAGCCATTTCTTTGAAAAGAACTGACAACATAAAGCTATAAAATTGGGAATTATGATTTATGGATAAGTAGGAGGAAAATCAAATGACAAACACAGCGGCAAGAGCAGAAAAAAAAGATTCTCGCACAATTACTTTCAAGAACAAAGAACACGAAAAATTTTATATGGAATATCTGTCACAGTGCAGGCACCAGGATGTATACCACAAGGCGTTGGTTTACTGTCTTGGGATTGATAGGGATACAAGGAATCATGCGGAACAGATTTATGATTTTAAATCGGGCAATGTGAAGCCGGAGTGTTTAGGGGAGGGATGGCAGACAAGTGGCAGCGTGAAGACCGTGCGGATGGCATTTAATCTGTACTGCAATGGAACACCTAGCATATACAATTATAACGATTCAGATACGGACGGGCAGTTAAAGGAAATACGGTGCTATACTGTGGAAAATTTATTCTGCTGCGGTTATGCCCGGTACTTTTGGGAGGCTGTTAAAATCCGCTATCCGGCCGAGTGCTACTATGTAGATTGGGAGGATAGGTATGCTGAAGATTAGGATGCAGGGAACAATCAAGGATATTCAATGGTTTAAGAGACTTATGGATCAGCATGAGGAAGTGAAAGTAAAAACAGTCTCAGAACCATTTACGAACAAAGGAACCAATCAATATTTTCGTGTTTATGCAGAAGTAGGCAAAGAACAAAAGTAGAGCCAGAAGAGGGGGATTATACACCATGGGGAAGGGATTGGTTTCATCCCCGCAAATATTGAACTGGCAGGACTGGAACCCTCCTTTGTAAATGTCATGAGCTGGGAAATGGTGCTGCGGCAGTATATACATACATTGAAAGGGCAGTACGGCTATATTTTGATTGATTGTATGCCCCTTTGGGGATGATTACCATTAACGCCCTTGTGGCAGCGGATAATGTATTGATTCCGGTTGAGGCGGCATACCTTCCGGTAAAAGGCCTGCAGCAGCTTATTAAGACTATCGGGTGGGTACATAGAAAATTGAACTACAATCTCTCCATTATGGGGATTCTGCTGACAAATTTTGCAAGGGATATTTCCGGACAGATACGAATATCCAGAGGGAGGATATTCTGCCGAGTGAGAAAGCAAAAGCCTATAAGATGAAATATGAAGCCATGAAGCATTAGGGAAGCAAAGGGGACAAGTTTACGGCTGATGCAGTGGGAGAAGCTGCAGGGGACAGTGGAAGGACGGTTCAAAGGTATATACGTCTGGCGGAGCTTGTGCAGGAGCTATTGGACTATGTGGGAAAGACAGTGGATGAGATGGCGCTGGTTATCGGAGTACACTCGGCTACGATGTACAGGGAACTCGCCAGAGGGGAGACTGTCCGAAAACCTCTGAGTGGAGATAAGTCGATCACCAAGGTGGAAA
>ERZ652168.77-NODE-77-length-46343-cov-8.05697_pt1 | contig 46343 bp, 44 predicted proteins | sample MGYA00514763_ERZ652168 | MGnify/ENA metagenome assembly ERZ652168
GTCGGCAGCGTCAGATGTGTATAAGAGACAGGATCAGTTCGGGCTTCACGACATGAGCGCAATGCCTACTGATGAGTATCGGCAGGCCCTCAAAGATGGCGCTCTATTCTGGATTGACCATCATGATTTTGTTCGCAGCACGCTATCAGAAGAGATATTTGCCACTAATCGTGAGCAGTTGGATGCCTTGATTGAGCACTTACAGGAATATAGAAACCAGATGCCAACACCGCCGGGTTGGATGAGCGAGAAATAAAAAAGATTTGTAAATTAATTGTTCGTCAATATTCATTATCGTTCGTCATTTAAGGGGGGCTATTTACTTCCGTTTTTTCATATATACCTTGAAGAGTGGCACTCAGACGTGAGCCGCCACCAGCCGTTTAACCAAGCTGTGCGAGACAGCCGGAGAGAGTCCGAAAAAGGTTAAACGGCTACCCTTTCTTTCCCGCGCTGGTTTCACGTCTCAACGTTAATTGTTACGGAAACCACTCATGAAAAAACTACTCGAATTACGCCAGCAGAAAGCCGCACTCAAAACCCAGATGCGTTCCATGCTGGATAAAGCCGACAGCGAAAAGCGAAGCCTGAACGATGAAGAGGGCAAGCAGTTCGACGAACTCCGCGCTCAGGCTGATGCGCTTGAAGTTGAAATTATCCGCCTTGAGGCCGTCGCCGACGATCAGCGCAATCTGCCTGGCACTTCCGTTGAAGGTAAAGGCGTGAGCAACGATGAGCTGCGCCACTACATCATGACCGGCGACACCCGCTCACTCACCACGCTGGTGCAGGCTGACGGCGGTTATACCGTTATTCCTGAGCTGGACAAAGAGATCATGCGCCAGTTGCAGGATGACAGCGTGATGCGCTCCATCGCCACGGTGAAGACCACCAAAACCAACGAATATCAAAAACTGGTATCTGTGGGCGGCGCGACGGTAAATCGCGGTACTGAAGGTGAAGCACGAACCGAGACCAGTACGCCGAAGATGGAGCGCGTTGATATCAAACTCAACCCGATCTACGCCTACCCGAAAACCACTCAGGAGATTCTCGACTTCTCAGAGGTGGATATTCTGGGCTGGTTGTCTTCTGAAATCTCCGACACTTTCAGCGCTACCGAAGAAAATGATTTTGTTAACGGCGACGGTACGAAGAAATCTAAAGGCTTCCTGGCTTATCCTCGTGCGGCCACCAGCGATAAAACCCGCCCGTTCGGTACGCTGGAGAAAATGGAAACGGCTGCTGTTACCTCTGATGGCCTGATCGACCTGCTGTACAAGCTGAAAGCCAAATACCGCAAAAACGCCGTGTGGGTGATGAACTCCAATACCGCTGCCACGCTTCAGAAGCTGAAGAACGGTAACGGGGATTACATCTGGCGCGATCGTCTGGTTGCCGGTTCTCCCGATACCCTGCTGGGCCGTCCGGTTCAGTACCTTGAAACCATGCCTGATGCTGATGCCGGAGAAGCGTTCCTCGCGGTTGGCGACTTCAAGCGCGGTTACTTCATCGTGGATCACACTACTGGTGTGCGTACCCGCCCTGACAACATCACCGAGCCGGGCTTCTATAAGGTTCACACCGATAAATATCTGGGCGGTGGCGTGGTGGACTCCAACGCGATCAAGATTCTGGAGCTTGCAGGTTCCTGATTCGACGTGTGAGGGGCTTCGGCCCCTTTCTGCCCTCTGTGGAGTCCAATAATGAAAACAATAGATTTTGAAATCCGCACCTCTGAACTGACCGCTACTGATAAGAAGCTGGTGGGCTATGCCGTGCGCTGGAACAGTCTCTCAGAAATTATCTGGGATGAATTCCGGGAACAGTTCGCGCCGGGAGCGTTTAAAGACAGCCTGGCATCCGGTAGCGATGTGCGGGCGTTGTATGAGCATAACTATACCCAACTGCTGGGGCGTACCAAATCCGGCACGCTGGTGCTGTCCGAAGACGATACCGGGCTGCGCTTTGAGCTGACGCCGCCGAATACTCAGCTTGGTAATGATGTGCTGGCGCTGGTGGAACGTGGCGATCTTTCAGGTATGAGCTTTGGTTTCCGTGCGCTGAAAGAGTCCTGGGATATTGCGCAATCCCCGTACCTGCGAACTGTGACCGCTGCTGAACTACGGGAAATCACCGTTACTTCCATGCCTGCTTACCCTGAATCCGGCGTTGAAATCGCGCATCGTTCTCTTTTTGCTCAACATCCAGAATTACGCCGTGCTGGTGATAATCGTCGGCGCTGGGCTGACTTGGCGGGGCTGTGATATGTGGAATATCTGGCCTTTTGGCCGCAAGTCTGAGCCAGCCGAACAACGCAGCATGACCATTGATGAGTTTCTGGCGATGGCAGGGATTCCAAATACCGGATCAGGTGAATATGTGTCTGCGGGTACTGCGGAATCTCTGCCGGCGGTGATGAACGCCGTGTCAGTTATTAGTGAGGCTGTGGCAACCATGCCCTGCTACCTGTACCGGGTTCGTAATGATAACGGGCGTGAGGCGCGGGAATGGCTGAGTAATCATCCGGTAGATTTTCTGCTGAACGAGCAGCCTAACGTTTGCCAGACGCCTTATCAGTTCAAGCGCACGATGATGCGCCACTGTCTGCTGAATGGTAACGCCTACGCGGTGATCCAGTGGGGCCGCGACGGCCAGCCACAATCCCTGCATCCGTATGCGCCGGGGGCCGTTGTGCCTGAGCGTATCGGCGAACATAAGTACAAATACACCATCACTGAGCCGTTTACCGGGGCTGTTCGTACCTATTTGCAGGAAGAGATTCTCCACCTGCGTTATTCCACCGATGACGGTTTTCTGGGGCGCTCGCCGATCACCATTTGCCGGGAGGCGCTGGGGTTAGGTCTGGCCCAACAGCGCCATGGTGCCAGCATTATGAAAGATGGCATGATGGCGGCGGGCGTCATTACCGCTAAAGAATGGCTGGATGGCGTTAAAGGCAAAAGTGCACTTGAGGCGCTGGAGCGCTACAAAGGCGCAAGGAATGCAGGGAAAACGCCGATCCTCGAAGGGGGGATGGACTACAAACAGCTTGGCATGAGCAATCAGGATGCCGAGTGGCTGGCCTCCCGCCGTTTCACCATCGAAGATATAGCCCGCATGTTCAACGTGTCGCCAATCTTCCTGCAGGAATACAGCAACAGCACCTACAGCAACTTCAGCGAGGCAAGCCGGGCATTTCTCACCATGACTATGCGGCCGTGGCTCGCCAACTTTGAGCAGCAAATTAAATCCGCGTTGCTGGTGGCCTCTCCTGTACCGGGCATTCGATATCAGGTGGAATTTGATTCCGCCGATCTTCTCCGTGCCACTCCAACTGAACGCTATGCAACTTATGAGCGCGGTATCAAGAACGGGATTATGAATCCGAATGAGGCCCGCGAACGGGAAGGGATGCCGCCGCGTGATGGTGGCGACGAATACAGCCAGGCATGGAAACAGGAAGTGAAAGTGAGCAAGGGCAATAAGGACGGTGACGAATGAGAGCAGGAGGACTGAGAAACCACGTCACGATCCGCACCTTCACTTCATCGAGAACACCTTCCGGGCAGGTTATTCAGAAATGGGAAGACGGGGAAACCATCTGGGCTGAAGTAAAGGGGATCAGCGGTCGTGAACTGGTGGCCGCTGGCGCTGAGATTGCCGAAGCCACTGTTCGTGTATGGGTTCGCTTTCGCCGGGATATTACCGCCGCAAACCGCCTGAAAGTGCTGACCGGCCCGCTGGCTGGCGCAACGCTCAACATCATCGGGCCACCTATCCCCGATTCTGGCATGACCCGCCTTGAAATTCTCTGCAAACAGGGGACTGAGAAATGACAACTGAAATCACCCTGGCTGAAGCAAAGCTGCATTGTCGTGTTGATGGTACTGATGAAGATGCGCTGATTCAGGCGTACGTCGATGCGGCGCTGGAGGTCTGCCAGAAGCATATCGGTAAAAGGTTCGATAGTGGGCTGGAGTTCACTCCGGCGATCAAGATTGGTTGCCTGATGTACGTCTCTCAGTTGTACGAGTACCGCACGATGATTAGCGATGTGGAGGCGAAAGAGGTTCCCCTTGCTATCTCCGCACTGTGGTCTGTCTATCGTGATGTGGGAGTGTACTGATGCCGTGGCAACCGTTACGCCGTTGCACTGAGCCGGGATGCAACAAGCGCGTGAAGTCTGGTAAATGCGATGAGCACAAGCGGGAAGTGTGGCGGGCGCAGGATGCCAGACGCGGCCACCGTCGCGCCCGTGGTTACTCTGCTGCATGGGAGAAGTACCGCTCTCAGTATCTGAAACGCTATCCACTGTGCGTTGAGTGCCAGAAGTTGGGCCTCTATGTTCCCGCAAAGATTGTCGATCACATCATCCCTATCAATGGTGGTGATGATGTTCTGTTCTGGCCTGAGTGGAATCACCAGCCGTTATGCCAGACGCATCATAACCAGAAGACCACGCAGCAAGACCCCATCACCAAAGCCAACCGCAAAGCGGGGATGTACAGCGAACAGGAAGAGCGGGCAGCACAGCGCAATAACTGGATGTATGAGGTTGATCATGAATGAGAAAGACGTAGTGAATCTGTATCAGTCGCTGGCCCGATGCCGTGATGGCTTCATGCAGACCCGCACCAGACGCGATGAGAGCCAGCCAGTGAGGCGCAGGAGTGAGCGTGAACGGGAGGTGATGGAATGCTTCCGCAACCGCTGACAGGCGGCACCGATGGGGTGGGGGAGGTTTTCAGGACAAAACCCAGACTGCCAGGCACCACCCGCCCCCTCAAATTTTTACGCGCGGTGATTTTTTTCACAGCAGTAAGCCAGAAGGAAACAAGAAGTTATGGCAAGACCACCCAAACCGCCCGCTTACCTTGATGAAATCGCGGGGCAACAGTGGAAGACGAAAGCAAAGCAGATGGCTGAACGCGGGGATTTAACCCCTGCCGACTGGAACAACCTTGAGCTGTATTGCGTCAATTATTCCATGTACCGAAAAGCCGTTGCAGATATTGCCCTGCGCGGGTTTTCAGTTGAAGGCTCACGCGGTGCCACTACCAGTAACCCGGCGCTGAAAGCCAAATCTGACGCTGAGAAAATTATCATCAAAATGTCGTCTCTGCTGGGCTTTGATCCGGTAAGCCGTCGCCGAAACCCGCCTGAAACTGAAGAGGAAGACGAACTTGACCGTATGGAATGATTACGCCATCGCCATAAAATCGGGCGAAATTCCGGCCTGTAAGCGGGTAAAACAGGCCGTCGAAAGGTACTTTTCAGACCTGAATGACCCCCGTTACGTGTTCGATACAGCGACCGTAGAGCGGTTTATTGCCTTCTCCCGGCTTTGTCCTCACGTCAAAGGGCCGTTGCGCGGTCAGCCTATCATGCTGGAGCCGTGGCAGCAGTTCGCCTTTGCTAACCTGCTGGGGTTTAAGGTCAGAGCTACGGGGCGCAGGAAGTACAGCAGCGCCTTTATCGAGGTGCCGCGTAAGAATGCCAAATCCACCGTAGCTGCAATGCTGGCTAACTGGTTTCTGGTGATGGAGCAGGGCCAGCAGGATATCTACACGGCGGCGGTGAGCCGGGATCAGGCCCGTATTGTGTTCGACGATGCCCGCCAGATGTGCCTGCTATCAAAGCCGCTGAAAAAACGCGTCAATATTCAGGCGCATAAAATGATTTTCCCGAAGAATAACAGCCTGTTAAAGCCGCTGGCGGCGAAAGCGGCCACCATTGAGGGGACTAACCCCAGTCTGGCGATTGTCGATGAGTACCACCTTCACCCTGATAACGGCGTTTATTCCGCCCTTGAGCTGGGCATGGGCGCACGTCCTGAGGCGATTTTGTTCGCCATCACCACCGCCGGGAGTAACGTTGTCTCCGCCTGTAAACAGCATTATGACTACTGCTGTCAGATTCTGGCCGGAGAAGAGAGCAACGATTCGCTGTTTGTTCTGATTTACGAACTGGACGACGAAAGCGAGGTTGATCAGCCTGAAATGTGGATCAAGGCTAACCCGAATCTGGATATTTCCGTTGATGCGGCAAAGCTGGAGGCCACTATTCAAAAAGCGCGGGGTATCCCGTCGCAATGGGTGGAGATGCTGACCAAACGTTTCAATATCTGGTGTCAGGGTTCCACACCGTGGATGGGCGCGGGAGCATGGGACGCCTGCAAACTCGACTATGAAGAAAGCGAACTTGCCGGGATGGAGTGCTATGCAGGGCTGGACTTGTCCTCAACAAGCGATATCACCAGTGTAAATTACGCTTTTCCGTTCGACAGGGAGATCAGGTTACTTACAAGGCATTATCTGCCGGAAGCGACACTTGATAATGTTTCCAACAAAAACCGCGCCATTTACCGCCAGTGGGTGAAAGCGGGCTGGATTCGAACCACTCCCGGCGACTGCATCGACTATGACCGCATCCGCGACGATATTCTGCGCGATGCCGAAACATTCAATATCCGGCTGGTGGGCTTCGATACGTGGAACGCCACGCATCTGCGTACCCAGCTACAGGGGGCGGGCCTTGACGTAGAGCCGTTCCAGCAAACCTATCTCAAATTCAGCCCGGTAGCGAAATCGTTTGAGGTGTTCGTTAACCGCAAGGTGGTGCGCCATCGCGGTGATCCGGTACTGGCCTGGGCGATTGGTAACGTGGTGATGGAATCCGACGCCAACGCCAATATCAAGCCCAACAAGAAGAAATCCTCCAACAAGATTGATCCGGCAGTGGCTGCGCTAATGGCATTTGGCACATTCCAGGCGGAACACGAGGATTTTGCATTCGATATGAGTGAAACCCATAAACAGCGGCTCGCTGCTTTTGACGGCATCTGACACGAGGTGAACTATGGCTACATTACGCGAGCTGATAATCAAAGTTTCAGCAAACTCGCAATCATTCCAGACCGAAATATCACGCGCTTCCCGGCTGGGATCAGACTACTACAAAACGATGCAACGAGGTGGGCGGCAGGCCGCGACCTCTGCGCGTGAGACGAGGCAGGCTCTGGCCGAAGTCTCCGCTCAGTTGTCGGAAACGAAGAATGCCGCGATGGGAATGGCTGGCGCGTTTGCCGGGGCATTCGCTACAGGGCATCTGATATCGCTTGCTGATGAATGGAGTTCCGTCAATGCCCGCCTGAAACAGGCATCCACATCGACCGATGATTTCACTCACTCACAACGTTTGCTGATGGATATCAGCCAGAAAACCGGTACAGCTTTCAGCGATAACGCGGGCTTATTTGCCCGTTCGGCGGCATCCATGCGTGAGTTTGGCTATTCCTCTGGTGATGTACTGAAAGTCACCGAGGCTATCAGCACCGGCCTTAAATTATCCGGGGCCAGCACGTCAGAGGCCAGTTCGGTTATTACGCAGTTCAGCCAGGCGCTTGCGCAGGGGGTATTGCGCGGGGAGGAATTCAACTCCGTTAACGAAAACGGTGATCGGATCATCCGAGCCTTAGCGGCTGGTATGGGCGTTGCCCGCAAAGACCTCAAGGCGATGGCTGATAATGGACTGCTGACAATAGATAAAGTGGTTCCGGCTATTACCGCTCAGTTACGGGTGATGCAGGCTGAATTTGATTCAATGCCCAAAACGGTATCAGCCTCGACTCAAAAGGTTGAAAATGCCTTTATGGCCTGGGTGGGCGGCACAAATGATGCGTACGGTGCCTCCGCCGCCCTTGCTGGTGGGCTTGATTCACTGGCTGAGAACATTGATACCGTAGCAATGGCAGCGGGAGCGTTAACGGCTGTGGGCGTGACCCGTTTTCTGGGTAACTGGACGCTGCAACTGAAATCACAGACCGAAGAACTTGTGAGGGCCAGAGGGGCGGAGATTGCCAGCACCGCTGCTAAAATCGAAGGGGCGAATGCTTCTCTTGTTCAGATTGAAGCGGAAAAATCGGTGCTTCTGTCTAATCAGCGCTCACTCGTGGCTCAACTTGAACTGGCGCAGACTGAAAAACAACGCGCATCAATCAGGACGCTGCTTGCCAGAAACTCAATGGAGATGGTCAAAACGAATAAAGCGGAAACCGCCACGGTCAATGAGCTGTCAATAGCCAATCAGCGGCTTAATGCGCTCACCTCTGTAACAAGAACCGCATGGGCTGGCGTATCCTCCCTCTTTGGCGGTATTCCGGGGATTCTGATGCTGGGTGCCGGTGCATGGTATACGTGGTATCAGAATCAGGAGCAGGCTCGACAGTCGGCTATACAGTATGCCTCCACCCTTGATGAGGTGGTGGAAAAAGCGAAAGCCATGAGCGAAATTCAAATCAGAGGCTCTATTGCCGATTCTGGTGAATCCATTGACGCGCTCAAAGATAAGCTGGAGGACTTGAGGGACGCACAGGCAGAAGCCGCCCGGAAAGTTCAGGAATACACAATGCTGGCCCATCAAATGGGGGTGGAGAACGATCAGAATAATGGTCACGTAAGAAATGCAGCTAAATATCAGCGTGAATACAATAAATTATCGCGTGATATAGCTGATACTACCATTCAGCTAAATAACGCCGTTGAAGCGCAGAATAAACTACAAAAAGAGCTTGAGGAAAAGGTAAACGCTTCAGCCGCTGCATTTAATAAAATTAAAAGTTCAATTATGAGTACGCTGGGCTTTGGGGATAAAATGGCCTCGCTTTTTTCGATGACCATCCAGTTTATGGACGAGATGAAGGCGAAATCAGCAGACAATCAGCCGCAAACACCTCAAATAAATAAGGCTTACGATACCTTTATAAAACAACAAAAAGAAAGCATTGCCCTGTCCCAAAAAGAGGGCGTGGAGAGAGCCAAGCTGAAAGCCCTACAGGATGCCATAAAGCAGGGCGCGGTAAGGACTGATAATCAGGGTAAAATTTTGCCGGGACAAGATGCGCAGATCGCGGCTATTCAGGGAAATGCAGCCACTGATTTTAATCTTAATGAATCGCATAAAAAGCCACGCGGTAAATCTGATATCGAAAAAACAGAAGATGTGTATACCCGCTTGCTTAAACAGCAGCGTGAGCAAATATCTCTTGCCGGACAAAATAACGAACTGGCGAAAATGAAATATCAGGTTGTTCAGGGAGAGCTTGCATCTCTCGATAACGCTAAAAAAGCAATTTTGCTACAAAATGCGGCCCTTATTGACCAGAAAAATATAGAGGAAAAACTTCAGGCATTCAGAAACGGTCTGGCTGATAGCAATGCTGCTGCGCGTGACCGGGGGAATATTGATTTCCTCGGTGCTGGCATGGGTAGCAAAGCCCGTGACCGTTTGAAAGAAATGGCCGATATCCGCGCTGATTTCCGCAAACGTCAGGATGAGTTGGATCGCGATTTCAGCAGTAAACAGCTATCTAAAGACCTTTATGAACAGCAAACAGAAGCGCTGAAAGCCGCCCTTGCTGAACGGCTGACGATACAGGATGACTACCAGAAACAATCCGACGCTCAACAATCAGACTGGAGAGCAGGAATTAGCGATTCTCTGATGAATTATGCGGATCAGGCAAAAGACCTGAGTTCGATGTCAGCAACGGCTACCAGCGAAATTCTGAACAATGCCACCAACTCGATCTCCACCAATATGACAAACGTTCTGACGGGAGCAACCAGCTTTAAAGACGGTATGTCGAACATCTTCACGTCTCTCGGCGAAAGTGTCATTCAGTCGCTGATCCAGATGGCGACGCAGGCGCTGATCACCAAAGCCATTCTGGCTTCAGTGGGTGGGGGAGCTGGTGGGATGTTCGGGAGTTTATTTGGAGGCGCGAGTGGCGCAGCCAGCAGCGGAACGGCCATTCAAAGTGCGGGCGCAAATTTCTCTTTTAACGCGCTGGGCGGCGTTTACGATTCTCCGTCGCTTTCTGCATACAGCGGTGGTGTATACAGCACTCCACAGTATTTTGCTTTTGCGAAAGGCGCGGGCGTGTTCGGTGAAGCCGGGCCGGAAGCCATTATGCCGTTGACCCGTGGTGCTGATGGTTCGCTGGGGGTTCGCGCTATTGGTCGTCAGTCACCGGCGGTACAGGATGCCGCCAGACAGATAGAGGCGCAGCCACGTATTGCGATCAGTATCAGTGCGCCTAACACCTTTACCGGTAAGCCTGACGACGCCACTCTGCTGGCCTTTGATCAGCGTAACGCTGCGCTTAAGCGGCAACTCATCAATGAGCTAACCGCTGAAGTACACAACCCGCAAAAGCAATTCGGACGCGCCATTTATTCCAATCTACAGCCAAAAAAACCACGATAAAAATGATTACGGTACGCCTCATCATGTAGGCGTAACCGATCAACTGAGGTGCAGCATGTTAAAAAAAGAAACTTTAGAGTCTGCCATTATCAGTGCAGCAAGGTTGCAGGGGCATGAGCTTAACGGGCAAGATAAACTGGCGATCCGTACAAGTGTTGCGGCTTGTCTGGCCGAGAAGAAACGGCACCGCCAGAGGATGAGTACAGGCGCATTTGAGTGGAAAAAACCTAGCACACCACGTCGATAACGCTCGTTATCGTTTATTGTAGTTCATCCTTCCGTGTAGTCAGTGGTGTAGTCATTTCAATAAAAAAGGCGCTTCCCCATGCCGAAGAGCGCCTTTTTAATCAACATGTTAACTGATTAGTATCAGTTCATGCCGTATTTTTTCAATTTTTTACGCAGAGTACCACGGTTGATGCCCATCATCAGAGCAGCACGGGTCTGGTTACCGCGGGTGTATTGCATCACCATGTCCAACAGGGGCTGTTCTACTTCAGCCAGTACCAGCTCATACAGGTCATTAACATCCTGACCGTTCAGTTGAGCAAAATAGTTCTTCAGTGCCTGTTTAACCGAGTCACGCAGGGGCTTTTGAGTTACCTGATCCTGAGAGTTAACGGTAGAAACGGTCAGTACGTCAGAATTTACGCGTTGTTCGAACATAGTTCTGTCAGCTCTTTATTTCTATTACGCAAAATTTTCGAAGTATGCCTCCAACGCCTCCAGCTGTTCGCTGGAATCTTCTATGGCGTTGAATGTGCGCCGAAACTGGTCATCTGGAGCGTGTTCCTGCAGATACCAGGATACGTGTTTGCGTGCGATTCGGTACCCTTTTGCCTGGCCATAAAAGCCATGCAGTTCCCGAACGTGTGCACAAAGCAAGCGCTTAACCTCTGCCAACGGCAGCGGCGGCAGCAGCTCTCCAGTGTCCAGATAGTGCTGGATTTCCCGAAAGATCCAGGGTCTTCCCTGAGCTGCACGGCCTATCATAAGGGCATCTGCCCCCGTATAGTCGAGCACAGCTCTGGCTTTAAGCGGGTCAGTAATGTCACCATTCGCGATAACCGGAATGGAAACTTTCTGCTTAACTGCCCGAATACTGTCGTACTCAGCATCTCCGTTAAACAAACAGGCGCGCGTGCGTCCGTGAATAGTCAGAGCCTGAATGCCACATTCTTCAGCCAGTTGGGCAATTTCTACACAGTTACGGTGTTCCGGTTCCCAACCGGTGCGAATCTTGAGAGTTACGGGAACGTCCACTGCTTTGACGACCGCCGTCAGGATAGACTTCACCTGCTCGGGGTACTGCAAGAGGGCTGAACCTGCAAGCTTTCGATTCACTTTTTTAGCCGGGCATCCCATATTGATATCAATAATTTGGGCGCCGCTTTCCACGTTAATACGGGCGGCTGCAGCCATCTCTTCCGGTACGCTACCGGCGATTTGCACGGTACGAATACCGGGCTCATCAACGTGCACCATCCGTAAGCGTGACTTGTCGCTCTCCCAAACCTGCGGGTTGGAGGACATCATCTCGGATACGGTCAATCCTGCTCCCATCTCGTAACACAACGTGCGGAATGGTCTGTCAGTAATGCCAGCCATAGGCGCTGCGATGAGTCGATTCCTGAGCTGGTAGTGTCCGATGCGCATGAGTTAAGAAATGACCATACTGTGACTGCAAGGCGGCGTATATTACGCATTTTTTGCACGAGATGAAAGGCCAAACTTTGAGCAATCCTCTGCGGTGGATCAAAGAATCGCCTTGCAGGTCAGTGTGAATGAATAATTAGCTATATAAATCATTGCATTAAAAACATGTGATGAATTTATCTACACATATAATTTTGTCTAACTTCTCATTTTTTCTTCCCGGCACAGGGAACGGGCAAGATAATCTGCTGAAGAAATCAGCAAATTACCTTGGCTTTATGTGAGTTGGCTCTCATTTCAGAACATGATCGTGAAGCACAGCTGATGTTTATTCTATGACCACGCGACCATTCAGCGGCTGTATCGGACGATTGTTATCGTGATGCATAGTGTGGCTAAATTTTGCCAGCTGCGCTGATGAAAGTGTCAGGGGATGTTTAAGCACAATCCAGGTTACCCCCTCGGAGCAAGGCGGCGTGGTCAGGGAGCCGCTGAAACGCCAGTATGTCTTGTCTGCGGGAAGAAGGGCGTTGAGATCCATTTGGGTGACGATTTTAGCCGTCTGATCGGCTTTCTCGGGCATGGTGGCCCACAGTTTGTTCAGTTCGCTATTTTCCGCGCCCTGGTCGAACATCACCGCCACGACGGCAACGGCGCCTTGAGCGCTTTTATGTACCAGATGCATCTCCATCGCATAGTGCTTACCGTGAACGGTGTTTTCGCTCGGGGCATGAAAATGGAACTGCTGAAGGGTAAATGGCGTACCGTCAATCGTAACGGTATCCGCTGTTGTGGTCTTTAACCCCGCCTGGATAGTGTGACCATTGTTGATGAGCGTAATGGGGCCATCGATGTAGTGCGTATCCAGCGGTGAAAGGTGTGTCTTAAACGTGGTATCGATGTTGATAGGGGATTGATTCATGCCATTTTGACAGGTTTTGTACTCCTCATTGAGCGCCCCCCAGTGTTCCGGCGAACCTTCGCCTTCATAGCTCCAGTGGGAAGCGAAAACCGTCACGGGCATCATGCTTAACGCCAATAATGCCGCCTTGCCTAAAGATGTTTTCATATCATTCGTCCAATGAATAAATTTATGATTTTATTGGTAACTACAATACGTTACCGCATCATCTTATTCTCATTGAGCGAATGATTTTGTACAGAAAACGCGAAAAGCGGTGGCCTGCGATGAGGCCACAGGGAGATTACTTTTTATAACCGGTGATCCGGCACCACTCCTCTTTCTCCACGACGGGATCGAGGTTAAAGAGATCGGCGTACGCTTCACAAACGCTTTCCGCCTGGCTGGCAAGGATGCCGGAAAGCCCCAGCAGACCGCCTGTAACCGGCAGCACGCTGATAAGCGGAGCCAGTTCGCGTAATGGGCCTGCCAGAATGTTTGCGACCACCACATCGGCTTTCATCGCCTCTGGCTGATCTTTAGGCAGATAGAGTTCCAGGCGTTCAGAAACCCCGTTACGCTCGGCATTATCGCGGCTGGCCTGAATGGCCTGCGGGTCGATATCAATACCGATAGCTTTCGCGGCGCCCAGCTTTAATGCCGCAATGGCCAGAATGCCTGAGCCGCAGCCAAAATCGATAAGCGTTTTGCCCGCGAGATCGAGGCCATCCAGCCACTGCAGGCACATTGCCGTGGTGGGATGCGTACCGGTACCAAACGCCAGGCCCGGGTCGAGCATCACGTTAACGGCGTTTTCATCCGGCACATCGCGCCAGCTCGGGCAGATCCACAGGCGTTTACCGAAGCACATAGGGTGGAAGTTATCCATCCATTCGCGCTCCCAGTCCTTGTCTTCCAGTTGTTCGATTTTATGCACGAAACCGGCGCCCAGCAGCGGATTCTGCTCCAGCATCGCAATCACTTCTTTCATATCGGTCTCGGCGTCAAACAGGCCGATAACGTCAGTATCGCCCCACAGACGGGTTTCGCCCGGCAGAGGTTCGAATACCGGCGTGTCGTGCGTATCCTGGAAAGTAATGGAAACGGAACCCGCTTCCATTAGCGCATCGCTCAGCTCTTCCGCGTTCGCGCCGGTAGTGTTCAGTTTCAGTTGGATCCATGGCATGGCAAAACTCTTTATTTATCAGTAGTCAATACGGCGGCTTGCGGGGCGGAGGTACCGAACCGGTTTCCGACCAGGAAAGCCAATAAGCTTAACAGCAACGCGGGCACTATCGGATGGAAGCCCAGGTACTGCAGATTAAAAGTGGCGAGTATGGCATAGAGTACGCCGCCGACGATCATCGCGCTCAACGCCCCTTTCGCGTTCGCGCGTTCCCAGTACAGGCCCAGCACCAGCGGCCATAAGAACACGGCCTCCAGGCCACCGAACGCCAGCAGGTTGAGCCAGATAATCATCTCAGGCGGACGCCAGGCTGCCAGCAGCAGTAAAGCGCCCAGCAGCAAGGTGATCGTTGCCGACATCCGCTTCAACCGGGCTTCATTTGTTATCTGCTCGGGGCGCAGATTCAGATACAGATCTTTAATGATCGTAGCGGAACTTTGTAGCAGCTGGGCGTTGATCGTCGACATAATGGCGGCCATCGGCGCGGCGAGGAAGATCCCGGCGGCAAAGGGCGGCAATACTTTCACCATGAGCGTCGGGATGACCAGATCCGGCACCGTTAGATCCGGGATCACCGCCCGGCCTAACGCACCCGCAAGATGCATCCCAAACATCAGGATCGCCACCACGATGGTGCCAATGATAATTCCCCGGTGCACCGCTTTGCTGTCTTTATAGGAGATGCAGCGAACGGCGGTGTGCGGCAGGCCAATTACCCCGAAGCAGACCAGCACCCAGAAGGAGGTCATAAAGGTGGGGGAAAGAATGTCATCAGCCCCCTGCGGGGAAACCAGCTTAGGATCGATGGTTTGCAGGGTTTCAACCGCATTATGTAGCCCGCCCGCCGCATGAACGACGCCAACCAGCAGGACGATAGTGCCGACCAGCATCACCATTCCCTGGAGCGTGTCGTTGAGGACGCTGGCACGAAAACCGCCGAACGCGGTATAGAGCGCGATACTCACGCCAAAAATTAGCAGACCGGTTTCGTAGGGAATACCCGCTGCGGTTTCCAGCAACCGCGCCCCGCCGATGAACTGCACCGTCATTGCACCGACAAACGCCACCAGAAGGCTCAGGCTCGCGAGCCAGACCAGCAGACGGCTTTGGTAGCGGGCAAAAAGCATATCGTTCAGGGTTACGGCATTATAGCGGCGCGCCAGAATGGCGAATTTCTTACCCAAAATCCCCAGCGAAAGCCAGATCGCCGGAAGTTGGATCATCGCCAGCAGCACCCAGCCGAGGCCATATTTATAGGCCGCGCCGGGGCCGCCTATAAACGAACTGGCGCTGATATAGGTAGCGGTAAGCGTCATGGCTAATACAATGCCGCCCATCGAGCGGCTGCCGAGGAAATATTCGTTCAGGAAGGAACCCGTTGTGCGCTTACGCATTGCATAGATGGAGAGAGCAAACACCACCAGCAGGTAGGCGATAAGCGGCAGTATGACTTCAAGCTGCATCGTCATCCTCCAGAGGAATATCGCGATAGATGACTTTTACCATCGCCCAGCACAGCAGAATAAACACCAGCGGTACCAGCAGGCAGGCCATTTCGAACCAGTGCGGCAGGCCGGTTAGGCCAATACCGACGCCCGGCAGATAGGCGGCAGCCAGCCAGGCCGCAAGATAGAGAAGGGTTAGCCACAGCGCCCAGCGCGCCTCTTTATGGGCCTGAACAAAGCGTTTGTCCATTTTTTGTCCCTTGAGGATAAAGAAAGCGGGGATTGTACCGCATGGAAAAGAGGAGAGGAGAGAAAAAGAAAAAAGGCCGGATTATCCGGCCTTTTGCAGCGATGGCAGAATTACTTCTCCTGCAATCCGAGTTTTTTCTCCAGATAGTGGATATTGGTGCCACCATTCTGGAAATGCTCGTCGTTCATGATGCGAATCTGCAGATCAACGTTGGTTTTGATGCCATCGATAATCAGCTCCTGCAGCGCATTTTTCATGCGGGCAATCGCGACATCACGGTTTTCGCCATAGCAGATCAGCTTACCGATCATTGAGTCATAGTACGGAGGCACGGTGTAGCCCGCGTAGATGTGAGACTCCCAGCGCACGCCAAAACCGCCCGGCGCGTGGAAGCGGGTAATTTTACCCGGGCTCGGCAGGAAGGTGTTCGGGTCTTCGGCGTTGATACGGCATTCCACCGCATGGCCTTTAACCACAACTTCTTCCTGCTTGATGGACAGCGGCTGGCCGGCTGCGATGCGCAGCTGCTCTTTAATCAGGTCGACGCCGGTGATCATTTCGGTTACCGGATGTTCAACCTGAATACGGGTGTTCATTTCGATGAAATAGAACTCGCCGTTTTCGAACAGGAACTCAAAAGTACCCGCGCCGCGATAGCCGATATCGACGCACGCTTTGGAGCAACGCTCGCCGATATAGCGACGCAGTTCCGGCGTAATGCCCGGCGCTGGCGCCTCTTCGACCACTTTCTGGTGACGACGCTGCATGGAGCAGTCGCGCTCAGCCAGATAGATAGCGTTACCCTGACCGTCAGCCAGTACCTGGATCTCGATGTGACGAGGATTCTCCAGGTATTTCTCCATATACACCATGTCGTTGTTAAACGCGGCTTTGGCTTCCGCTTTGGTCATGGAGATGGATTGCGCCAGCTCAGCATCGCTGCGCACAACGCGCATACCGCGACCGCCGCCGCCGCCGGAGGCTTTGATAATCACCGGGTAGCCAATGCGTTTTGCATGGGCGCGGTTAACGTCCATATCTTCGCCCAGCGGGCCATCAGAGCCCGGTACGGTCGGAACACCCGCTTTCTTCATCGCGGTGATCGCAGACACTTTGTCGCCCATCAGGCGGATTGTGTCAGCTTTCGGGCCGATAAAGATAAAGCCGGAACGCTCAACCTGCTCAGCGAAGTTTGCGTTTTCGGACAAAAATCCGTAACCCGGGTGAATAGCCACCGCGCCGGTGATTTCAGCAGCGCTGATAATCGCCGGGATATTGAGGTAGCTTTTTACGGACGGAGCCGGGCCGATACAGACCGTCTCATCCGCTAACAATACGTGTTTTAAATCGCGATCCGCCGTTGAGTGCACAGCAACGGTCTTGATGCCCAGTTCTTTACAGGCACGCAGGATACGCAATGCAATCTCGCCGCGGTTGGCGATAACAATTTTATCCAGCATGTTCGCCTCGTTATTCGATGACGACCAGTGGCTCGTCAAATTCTACCGGTTGACCACTTTCGACCAGAATGGCTTTCACCACGCCGGATTTATCGGCTTCGATCTGGTTCATCATTTTCATGGCTTCAACGATGCACAGGGTATCGCCCGCGTTAACTTTCTGACCGATTTCGATGAAGGCTTTCGCGTCCGGGCTCGGGGTGCGGTAGAAAGTACCAACCATTGGGGAACGTACGATGTGGCCACTGATTTCCGCTGCCGCAGGGGCTTCCATTGCTGGCGTTGCCGCAGAGGCGACTGCGTTAGACAGCGCTGGCTGTTGCTGCATCATCGGTGCGGCGTAAGCCTGTTGCATCACCGGGAAACCTGCGTTTGGCGCGGCACGGCTGATGCGTACAGACTCTTCGCCTTCAGAAATTTCCAGTTCGGAGATGCCTGATTCTTCAACCAGCTCGATCAGTTTTTTAATCTTACGAATATCCATGAGTGGGTTCCGTACTCTTTGTTTAGTGTGATTGTGACAGGCGTGTTAGCACCGTCTGTAAAGCATATGAATTACTGCTGTTGCAAGACGCCGCGCTTCTTCAGAAGCCGACAGGTTAAGCCTCCGATGCTCGAAAGCAAAAAGCGAAACTTATCGGCCAATATGCGGCTATCTTCTGCCATTCTCGGGTAAAAAACAAAATATACCTTCGATGCGCGATTGTCACCTTTTCGGGACTCAAAAAGCCCGTCAGGAAAACCAAAGTCGCACATTATAACGATTTCGTAGCATTTGGCAGCTAAATACTGGTCTTATCAGGGAAGATAATCAACCGCTATCGCGTAAAGAGTGGCGGTTGATAAAAGAACTGCGGGAAACTGCACATATCCGGAATTAGCGCCACCACTGGCGGAACTTCTTGTATCGCCATGCTAAAAGCAGGATCGCCAGCAGCGCATAAATGAGCGGTTGGGGGGATAAAATCTTCACCGACCATAGGTAGTGAATGGGGGCGAGGATCGCGACAACATAGACGAAGTTATGCAATGTTTGCCAGCGACGACCCAATCTTCGCTGCATCGCTTGCGTTGACGTCGCCGCCAGCGCCAGCAGAATCAGCCAGCTGATTAACCCCAGCGTCAGATAAGGGCGGGTGAGGACTTCTGTACCCAATAGCGCCAGATTGTTAATCCCAAGTTCGAGCAGCGTATAGCTGGTCAAATGCAGCGTAGCCCAGGCAAAGCACCATAAACCAAGTAAGCGCCGGGTGCGTATCAATAACGGCTGTTTAGCGTAGCGCGCCAGCGGCGAAACAAGCAAGGTAGCCAGCAGGAATTTAAGAGCCATCCTACCGGTAAAGTGCTGGATATCCTTTGCCGGGTCGGCGCTGAAATACCCCTGATGTCCGGCCCAGAAGAGCCAGACAAAAGGCAAAAATCCGGCCAGATGGAGAAGCACTTTCAGCGAGGTAATCTGCTTTACAGTCAGGCGCACTAGTAATTCTCCCGCAAATTCAGGCCCCGGTAGAGCGAAGCCACTTCGTCAGCATAGCCGTTGAAGAGCAGTGTTGGCTGGCGTTTGACGTCGAGTACGCCGCCTGCGCCGATAAAGCGCTCAGTTGCCTGCGACCAGCGGGGGTGATCGACATGCGGATTGACGTTGGCGTAGAAGCCATACTCCTCAGGTCCGGCGAGGTTCCAGGTCGTGGGGGGACGTTCACGCGTCAGCTCGATACTGACGATAGACTTAATCCCTTTGAAACCGTACTTCCAGGGCACGGTGAGTCGGACCGGCGCACCGTTTTGCGGAGGCAGCGCTTTGCCATACACGCCTACGCTAAGCAGCGTCAGAGGATGCATGGCCTCGTCGAGCCGCAGCCCTTCGACATAGGGATACGCCAGCCCGCCGCCGATAAAACGGTCTTTTTGACCCGGCATCTGCTCAGGCGCATAAAGCGTTTTAAACGCGACGTAGCGCGCATTGCTGGTGGGCTCGACCAGCGATAACAATTTATGCAGCGGGAAGCCGACCCAGGGAATCACCATCGACCAGGCTTCGACGCAGCGCATCCGGTAAATTCGCTCTTCCAGCGGAAATCGGCTGGTCAGGTCGTCATGATCGAGCGTAAGGGGTTTTGCCACCTCGCCGCCAATCGTCAGCGTCCAGGGATCAGTGCGCAGGCTTCCGGCATTGGCCGCCGGATCGGCTTTATCCAGGCCGAACTCATAAAAGTTGTTGTAGCCTGATACCTTATCTTCCGGCGTGAGCGTGAGAGTGTTTTGCCATTGCGCCGGTTTATCGAACGTCAGCGCTTTACCTGCCGGCGCCGGCGGGCGGTCGTTGCCTTTAAACCAATCCAGCAGGTCAGCTTGCGCGGAGGGTGAGAGGGAAAGGGCGGTGGCGCTAATTCCCAACATTTTCAGGATCTGGCGACGCTGCAGCATAAAAACGGATTCTGCCGTTACGTCGGCTTCCGTCAGTTTTTTGGATTTCATGGCATCCTCCGTCGTGCGTTTTTCTTAGCATGACGGAGGCGGAGCGTTATTGCGAATATGTCACGAAAAATTGCAGATTAGGCGATTTTAACCAGCGTGCGCCCCTGAATCTTATTGGTCATGATCTTATCGGCAAATTCAGGGGCTTCGGCGAGGGAGATTTCCGTCGCGCTTTGCGCATAGAAGGATTCCGGCAGATCGCGCACCAGACGCTGCCAGGCCTCGGCCCGGCGCGCGGCTGGCGTCATTACCGAATCAACGCCCTGCAGGCGCACGTTACGCAGAATAAACGGCATCACGGTCGTGGGCAGGGCAAAGCCGCCTGCCAGACCGCAGGCCGCCACGCAGCCGCCGTAGTTCATCTGCGCCAGCACTTTTGCCAGCACCTTATCGCCAACGGTATCAACGGCACCGGCCCACAGCTGTTTTTCCAGCGGGCGGGTTTCGGCGAACTCATCGCGGCTAAGAATGCGCTGCGCGCCGAGGTTTTTAAGATATTCATGGGTGCTTTCGCGCCCGGAAACCGCCGCCACCTTGTACCCGAGATGATGCAGCAAAGCGACCGCGGTACTGCCGACGCCGCCGCTGGCCCCGGTGACCACGACTTCGCCATCTTCCGGACGAACCCCGGCGTCTTCCAGCGCCATCACGCACAGCATCGCGGTGAAACCGGCGGTCCCAATGACCATGGCTTTACGACCATCCAGGCCTTGCGGCATCGCCACCAGCCAGTCGCCTTTAACGCGAGCGCGCTCCGCCAGTCCGCCCCAGTGGTTTTCCCCCACGCCCCATCCGGTCAGCAGGACTTGCTGGCCGGCGTGGAAACGCGGATCCTCGCTGCTGTGGACAAAACCGGCAAAATCGATGCCAGGAATCATCGGAAAGTTGCGGATAATTTTTCCTTTACCGGTGATGGCCAGCGCATCTTTATAGTTGAGGCTGGACCAGTGGATATCCACTGTCACATCCCCCTGCGGCAGCTGGCTGGCGTCAATGGTTTGCACCGAAGAGAGAGTTTTGCCATCCTGCTGTTCTAAGATTAAAGCCTGCATGCGCCGGTCCTCATAGGTTGGATGATTGGAAAATTTTTTCTGCAGACTATACTCGCTAACGGCATTATTACACCGATGTAACGCAATAAATTGCCAGATGCGCCAGCTTTGATAGTATGCGTCGCTCTTTAGAAAGTTAGTGCTTACTTTAGTTTAGGCGCCAGCACAGGAGCCCGGATGTTTATCGGGTAGTCATTCACACGCGGAGTTAACACAGGGATGCGATTAACGACGAAATTCTCAGCGTTTGTCACGTTACTCACCAGCCTGACGATCTTTGTCACGCTGATTGGCGCTTCGCTGAGTTTTTATAACGGCATTCAGCTAAAAATGACCAACCGCGTTCAGGCGGTGGCGACCATGCTGGATAACCGTCTGGTCTCTATGTCTTTTGACCAGATTGAACCGCAGATGGATGAGCTGATGACGCCGATCGACGCGACGCGCGTTGACTTTCAGCTTAATGGCAAATCGGTCTATAGCCATTCCCGCACCGATAACTATCGTCCTTTAGGTAGCAGCAATCAGTTTCGCGATATCACGGTACTGTCGCTCAAGCAGCCCGGTATGGCAATCCATCTGGTGTACCTGGATCCGATGGCCAATTACTTCCGTTCACTGCACATCACCGCGCCGCTCTCCATTGCTATTGGTTTTATGGTGCTGATTATCTTTTTTTCCGTGCGCTGGATCCGTCGCCAGCTGGCGGGCCAGGAGCTACTGGAACTCCGCACTGCGCGTATTCTTAATGGCGAACGCGGACCGCAGGTGCGAGGGTCGGTACACGAGTGGCCGGCGAATACCAGTAGCGCGCTGGATATGCTGCTATCCGAACTTCAGTTCGCCAGCGATCAGCGAAGCCGCATGGATACCCTGATCCGTTCCTATGTCGCGCAGGATTCAAAAACCGGGCTGAGTAACCGATTATTTTTTGATAATCAGCTGTCGACGCTGCTTGAAGATCAGGAGAAAGTGGGGTCATACGGCATCGTAATGATGATCCGCCTGCCGGATTTCGACCTGCTGCGCGATAACTGGGGGCGCGCAGCGACCGAAGAACATTACTTTACGCTGATCAACATGCTTTCCACTTTTATTATGCGCTACCCTGGCGCACTGCTGGCTCGCTACCACCGCAGCGATTTTGCCGTCCTGCTTCCGCATCGCACGTTGAAAGAGGCGGACAGCATTGCCGGGTTACTCCTGAAAGCCATGGATGCCCTGCCGCCGACGCGAATTCTCGATCGTGACGATATGATGCATATCGGGATCTGCGCTTTCCGCAGCGGACAAACGGCGGCCCAGGTAATGGAGCATGCGGAAGCGGCCACGCGTAATGCGGTGCTGCAGGGCAGCAACAGCTGGGCCGTCTATGACGATTCTCTGCCGGAGAAAGGGCGTGGCAACGTGCGCTGGCGTACGCTTATCGAGCAAATGCTTAGCCGCGGCGGCCCGCGACTTTACCAGAAACCCGCCGTCACTCGTGATGGTCGCGTACATCATCGTGAGCTAATGTGCCGTCTTTATGATGGTAAGGAAGAGGTGATTGCGGCCGAATATATGCCGATGGTGCTGCAGTTTGGCCTGGCGGAGGAGTATGACCGTTTGCAAATTACGCGATTGCTGCCGTTTTTAGGCTTTTGGCCGGAAGAAAACCTCGCGCTGCAGGTGACGGTCGAGTCCTTGATCCGCCCTCGATTCCAGCGCTGGCTGCGCGATACTTTGATGCAATGCGAAAAATCGCACCGTCGACGTATTATTTTTGAACTTGCAGAGGCGGATGTTTGTCAATATATCGGCCGCCTGCAGCCGGTTATGCGGTTGGTTAACGCTTTAGGTATTCGAATTGCCGTGGTTCAGGCCGGTTTGACGCTGGTTGGAACCAGCGGGATCAAGCAGCTCGATGTTGAAGTGATTAAGCTGCATTCGGGGTTATCGCGCAATATAGAAAAACGCAGTGAAAATCAGCTGCTGGTGCAGAGCCTGGTAGAAGCCTGTAAAGGAATGCCGGTTCAGGTTTTCGCAACCGGCGTACTCAGCCGAAGCGAGTGGCAGGTGCTGTCTCAATGCGGTGTTACCGGTGGCCAGGGGGAATTTTTTGCCGCCTCACAGCCACTTGACACAAATGTGAAAAAATATTCGCAAAGATACTCTGTTTGATCTGCCGTTTAGCGTGATTTCACGTAGAATAATGCGCGCCATAGTGATGGGGGTGTGCTTGTCTACCTGCCGGATTGTCGCAATGTAAATGCCAGTGAATGACCTTTGACAGGTTGCAGATTCAAGCGCGGAGCGCTGCTGAAGATTTCTGCGTTGGACGGACTCAGTCAAATTTGTAACAAAGGTAACGAACTGCACTAATTTTCACCGCAGCAGATGATTTTTGCGCCTTGTCGCTGCTGCGCGTGGTTGGTAAAGTAAGCGGATTTTGTTTTCCGCCCCAGCTTTCAGGATTATCCCTTAGTATGTTAAAAAAATTTCGTGGCATGTTTTCCAATGACCTGTCCATTGACCTGGGTACCGCGAATACCCTGATTTATGTAAAAGGACAAGGCATCGTATTGAATGAGCCTTCCGTTGTGGCCATTCGTCAGGATCGTGCCGGATCGCCGAAAAGCGTCGCCGCTGTGGGTCATGAAGCGAAGCAGATGCTTGGGCGTACACCGGGCAACATTGCAGCTATTCGCCCAATGAAAGACGGCGTTATCGCCGACTTCTTCGTTACCGAAAAAATGCTCCAGCACTTTATTAAACAGGTGCACAGCAATAGCTTTATGCGTCCGAGCCCGCGCGTGCTGGTCTGCGTGCCGGTTGGTGCGACCCAGGTTGAACGTCGCGCGATTCGTGAGTCCGCACAGGGCGCTGGCGCCCGTGAAGTCTTCCTGATTGAAGAGCCGATGGCGGCTGCGATCGGCGCAGGCCTGCCGGTCTCCGAAGCAACCGGTTCAATGGTTGTGGACATCGGCGGCGGTACCACTGAAGTGGCGGTCATCTCCCTTAACGGCGTGGTTTACTCCTCTTCTGTCCGTATCGGCGGCGACCGTTTTGACGAAGCCGTCATTAATTATGTCCGTCGTAACTATGGCTCCCTGATTGGCGAAGCGACCGCAGAACGCATTAAGCACGAAATCGGCTCCGCTTATCCGGGTGATGAAGTCCGCGAAATCGAAGTTCGCGGGCGTAACCTTGCTGAAGGCGTTCCGCGCGGCTTTACTCTGAACTCCAACGAAATCCTCGAAGCGCTGCAGGAACCGTTGACCGGTATCGTCAGCGCGGTGATGGTCGCGCTGGAACAGTGCCCACCGGAGCTGGCTTCCGATATCTCCGAACGCGGGATGGTTCTGACCGGCGGCGGTGCTCTGCTTCGCAACCTTGACCGTCTGTTAATGGAAGAGACAGGAATCCCTGTCGTAGTTGCAGAAGATCCACTGACCTGCGTCGCTCGTGGCGGCGGTAAGGCACTGGAAATGATCGATATGCACGGCGGCGACTTGTTCAGCGAAGAGTAGTCAGCCTGAGATCCGGGTAGCTGGCCTACGGCTGCCCCGATCTTAACTGACACGAGAATACGCATAGCCTATGAAGCCAATTTTTAGCCGTGGCCCGTCGCTACAGATTCGCCTTATTCTGGCGGTTTTGGTGGCGCTTGGCGTGATAATCGCCGACAGCCGCCTGGGTACGTTCAGCCAAATTCGAACGTACATGGATACAGCCGTCAGCCCTTTCTACTTTGTCTCTAATGGTCCCCGGGAACTGCTGGATAGCGTTTCGCAAACGCTGGCCACCCGCGATCAGCTCGAACTGGAAAATCGCGCGCTGCGTCAGGAGTTGCTGCTCAAGAACAGCGACTTACTGATGCTGGGTCAGTACAAACAGGAGAACGCGCGTCTACGCGAGCTGCTGGGCTCTCCGCTGCGCCAGGACGAGCAAAAAATGGTGACCCAGGTCATCTCAACGGTTAACGACCCCTATAGCGATCAGGTGGTTATCGATAAAGGCAGCGTTAACGGCGTCTACGAAGGCCAGCCGGTTATCAGCGATAAAGGCGTTGTGGGTCAGGTGGTCGCGGTCGCGAAGCTGACCAGCCGCGTGCTGCTGATTTGCGATGCCACGCATGCGTTACCGATTCAGGTACTGCGTAACGATATTCGCGTCATTGCCGCAGGCAACGGTTGTACTGACGATTTACAGCTGGAACATCTGCCGGCCAATACCGATATTCGCGTCGGCGACGTGCTGGTCACTTCGGGTCTCGGCGGCCGCTTCCCTGAAGGGTATCCGGTCGGGGTGGTTTCGTCCGTTAAGCTGGATACGCAGCGTGCGTATACGGTGATTCAGGCGCGTCCGACTGCCGGTCTGCAGCGCTTGCGTTATCTGCTGCTGCTGTGGGGAGCCGATCGCAACGGCGCGAATCCGATGACGCCGGAAGAGGTTCATCGCGTAGCGAATGAACGCCTGATGCAGATGATGCCGCAGGTTCTGCCTGCGCCGGATGCGATGGGGCCGCAGATGCCCGCGCCGGCAACCGGTATGCCACAGCAGCCTCTGCCAGCAGGAGGGCAATAGTGGCAAGTTACCGTAGCCAGGGACGCTGGGTTATCTGGCTCTCGTTTCTTATCGCACTATTGCTGCAGATTATGCCCTGGCCGGCGGACATTAGCGTCTACCGGCCAAACTGGGTATTGCTTATCCTGTTGTACTGGATCCTCGCGCTACCCCACCGGGTTAACGTTGGCACAGGCTTTGTGATGGGCGCGATCCTCGATCTCATCAGCGGGTCGACGCTTGGCGTTCGCGCACTATCATTAAGTATTGTGGCTTATCTGGTTGCGCTGAAGTATCAACTGTTCCGCAACCTGGCGCTTTGGCAACAGGCGCTGGTGGTGGTCATGTTATCCCTCTCCGTGGATATCATTGTTTTCTGGGCAGAGTTTTTAGTGATCAACGTCTCTTTCCGTCCGGAAGTGTTCTGGAGTAGTGTAGTAAACGGTGTGCTCTGGCCATGGATTTTCCTGCTGATGCGTAAAGTGCGCCAGCAGTTTGCGGTGCAATAAGGTTGATATGACGACTCTGTATCTTGCTTCAGGTTCTCCGCGTCGGCAGGAACTGCTGACACAGCTTGGCCTCGCTTTTGAGCGCGTGGTTCCCGGTATTGAGGAACAGCGCCGCCCGCAGGAGAGCGCCCAGCAGTATGTGGTCCGGCTGGCGCGCGAAAAGGCCCAGGCTGGCGTCGCGCTGGCACCGCGCGATCTCCCGGTTTTAGGCGCGGATACCATTGTCATCCTTAACGGTGAAGTGCTGGAAAAACCGCGCGATGGCGGGCACGCCGCCGAGATGCTACGCATGCTTTCCGGAAAGACTCATCAGGTGATGACCGCCGTGGCGCTGGCTGATAAGCGGCAGACGCTGGATTGCCTGGTGGTCACGGAGGTCACTTTCCGCGTGCTCTCAGGGCAGGATATCGCCGATTATGTCGCCAGCGGCGAACCTTTAGATAAAGCAGGTGCATACGGTATTCAGGGGTTGGGTGGCTGTTTCGTCAGGAAGATAAATGGCAGCTATCACGCCGTCGTTGGCTTACCGCTGGTGGAAACGTATGAGTTGCTAAGTAACTTTAACTCACTGCGTGAAGAAAAGGGATAAAGATGACTGCTGAATTATTAGTTAACGTAACGCCATCAGAAACGCGCGTCGCTTATATTGATGGCGGTATACTTCAGGAAATTCATATTGAGCGTGAAGCGCGACGCGGAATAGTAGGCAATATCTACAAGGGTCGTGTCAGTCGGGTGCTGCCGGGAATGCAGGCGGCTTTTGTAGATATTGGCCTGGATAAGGCCGCGTTTCTGCACGCTTCCGATATTATGCCGCACACCGAGTGCGTGGCGGGCGAAGAGCAAAAACAGTTCGCCGTCCGCGATATCTCCGAGCTGGTGCGCCAGGGGCAGGATTTAATGGTGCAGGTGGTGAAAGACCCCCTCGGTACCAAAGGCGCCCGCCTGACCACCGATATCACCATTCCCTCTCGCTATCTGGTCTTTATGCCCGGCGCTTCGCACGTCGGCGTCTCTCAGCGTATTGAAAGCGAAGCGGAACGTGAACGCCTGAAAAAAGTGGTCTCTGAATACTGTGACGAGCAGGGCGGATTCATTATCCGTACCGCGGCGGAAGGCGTTCATGAGCAGGAGATGGCAGCAGATGCCGCCTATCTCAAGCGCGTCTGGACAAAAGTGATGGAACGCAAAAAGCGCCAGCAGACCCGATATCAAATGTACGGCGAACTGGCGCTGGCGCAGCGCGTGCTGCGTGATTTCGCCGATGCGCATCTTGACCGGATTCGCGTTGACTCTCGTCTGACTTACGAATCGCTGCTGGAGTTTACCGCCGAATATATTCCGGAGATGACCAGCAAGCTGGAGCACTACAGCGGCCGTCAGCCGATTTTCGATCTCTTTGACGTGGAAAATGAAATCCAGCGCGCTCTGGAACGCAAAGTTGAACTGAAATCAGGCGGCTATCTGATCATTGACCAAACGGAAGCGATGACCACCGTTGATATCAACACCGGGGCATTCGTCGGTCACCGTAATCTTGACGATACTATCTTTAATACCAATATTGAGGCGACCCAGGCGATTGCCCGCCAGCTGCGGCTGCGCAATCTCGGTGGGATTATCATCATCGATTTCATTGATATGAATAATGAAGATCACCGCCGTCGGGTGCTGCACTCTCTTGAGCAGGCGCTGAGCAAAGACCGGGTTAAAACCAGCATCAACGGCTTCTCCCAGCTTGGGCTGGTAGAGATGACCCGCAAGCGTACTCGCGAAAGCGTGGAGCATGTGCTGTGTAATGAGTGCCCTACCTGCCACGGTCGCGGTACGGTGAAAACGGTGGAAACGGTGTGCTATGAAATCATGCGCGAGATCGTGCGCGTGCATCATGCCTACGATTCCGACCGGTTCCTGGTCTATGCTTCTCCTGCGGTAGCGGAAACGCTGAAAGGGGAAGAGTCGCACGCGCTGGCAGAAGTCGAGATCTTTGTCGGTAAGCAGGTCAAAGTGCAAATTGAACCGCTCTATAATCAAGAGCAGTTTGATGTAGTAATGATGTAATCATCCGTTTTGCTTGCTGATGTCGGGATAAAGAGGCGGGCAAAAGGATGACGCGTAACAGGCTGACAAGGAGAGATGCGTGAGGCGACTGCCCGGGATATTACTGCTCACCGTGGCAACATTGATTGTTGTCGTCGCACTGCTGGTGAGCGGTCTGCGTCTCGTTCTGCCGCAGTTAAACAGCTGGCGTCCGCAGGTGCTGGAAAAAGTCTCCGCGATGGCCGGCGTACCGGTCGATGCTTCAAATATTGTCGCCAGCTGGCAGACTTTTGGCCCGACGCTTGATGTCCGCGATGTTAAGGCCGGCCTGAATGATGGCGGCGAGCTTTCCGCTAAACGCGTCACCCTGGCGCTCGACGTCTGGCAAAGCCTGCTGCATATGCGCTGGCAGTTTCGCGATCTGACCTTCTGGCAGCTGCAGGTTCATACCAATACCCCCATTCAAACGAATAATAGCGGTGAAGGGCTGAAAACCGACCGTATCAGCGATCTTTTCCTCCGCCAGTTCGATCACTTTATTCTTCGCGATAGCCATCTGAGCTTTCTGACCATCTCCGGCCAGCGTGCGGAGCTCACCATTCCGCAGCTTACCTGGCTGAACGGTAAAAATCGCCATCGCGCGGAGGGGCAGCTTAGTCTCAGCAGCCTGACCGGCCAGCACGGCGTGATGCAGGTGCGAATGGACCTGCGCGATGAAGACGGCCTGCTCAATAAGGGGCGCGTCTGGCTTCAGGCGGATGATATCGACGTTAAGCCGTGGCTTGGGCGCTGGATGCAGGACAACATCGCCCTGCAGAGCGCGCGGTTTAGCCTGGAAGGCTGGATGACTATCGACAAAGGCGATGTCGCCAGCGGCGATGTATGGCTTAAAAAAGGCGGCGCCAGCTGGCAGGGCGATAAAGAGAAGCACCATCTGTCGGTTGATAATCTGACGGCTCACATCTATCGCGATAATCAAAGCTGGGGCTTTCACATCCCTGATACGCGCATCTCGATGGATGACAAACCCTGGCCGCGCGGCGCGCTGTCGATGGCGTGGATCCCGGCTCAGGATGTGGGCGGAAAAAATGGTCAACGCAGCGATGAGCTGCGCATTCGCGCCAGCAACCTTAACCTTAGCGGTCTGACCGGGCTGCAGCCGATGGCGGATAAACTGGCTCCGTCGCTGGGCGAAATCTGGCGTACGACGCAGCCGGACGGCAAAATCAATCTTCTGGCGCTGGATATTCCGCTGCAAATGGCGGAAAAAACGCGCTTCCGGGCGGACTGGAGCGACATGTCCTGGAAGCAGTGGAAGCTGCTGCCAGGGGCTGAGCATTTCTCCGGCAACATTGCCGGGAGCGTAGAAAACGGTACTCTGCATGCCAGCATGACGCAGGCGAAAATGCCCTATGAAACGGTCTTTCGTGCGCCGCTGGAGATCGCCAAAGGCGATGCGACCCTCAGTTGGGTGAAGAATGACAAGGGTTTTATGCTCGATGGTCGCGATATTGACGTACAGGCTACCGGCGTTCGCGCTCGCGGTGGGTTCCGCTATCTGCAGCCGCAGGGCGACGAACCCTGGCTCGGTATTCTGGCCGGTATCAGTACCAACGATGGCGGACAGGCCTGGCGCTACTTCCCGGAAAATCTGATGGGCAAAGCGCTGGTGGATTACCTCAGCGGAGCCATTAAAGGCGGTCAGGCCACCGATGCTACGCTGGCTTATGGCGGTAACCCGCATCTTTTCCCGTACAAGCATAATGAGGGGCAATTCCAGGTCACGGTGCCGCTCAAGAACGCCACCTTTGCCTTTCAGCCTGACTGGCCCGCGCTTACCGGGCTTAATATCGACCTTAACTTTATCAATGATGGGCTATGGATGAAGGCCGATAAGGCGATGCTCGGCAATGTGACCGCCAGCAATCTCGATGCGGTGATTCCCGACTATTCGCGAGAAAAGCTGCTGATTGATGCCGACGTTAACGGCCCGGGTAAAGAGGTTGGCCCTTATTTTAACGAGACGCCGCTGAAAGAGACGCTGGGCGCGGCGCTGGATGAGCTCCAGCTGGACGGTAATGTTAGCGCTCGCTTACATCTTGATATCCCCCTGGATGGCGAGATGACCACCGCTAAAGGTGATGTCCGGTTGAACAATAACAGCTTGTTTATCAAGCCTATCGATACCACATTGCAGAACCTGAGCGGTAAATTCAGCTTTGTAAACGGCGACCTGAAAAGCGAACCGATGAGCGCGAGCTGGTTTAATCAGCCGCTGAATCTTGATTTTTCGACCACCGAAGGCGCGAAAGCATTTCTCGTGAACGTCGGGATGAACGCCAGCTGGCAGCCTGCGCGTACCGGTTTATTGCCGAAATCCCTGGACGGCACCCTGAGCGGCAGCGTGCCCTGGGACGGAAAAGTCGCGATTGAGCTTCCGTATCGCGGTAGCGCGGCCTATAAGGTTGACCTCAACGCTGACCTGAAGAGTGTAAGTAGTCACTTACCTGCGCCGTTAGATAAGCAGGCCGGGGAGCCGTTGCCGGTAAAAATTAAGGTCGATGGCGGCTTAAGCAGTTTTAATCTGGCCGGGTCCATGGGGGCGAAGAATCATATTAATAGCCGCTGGCTGCTGGGTCATAAGCTGACCCTGGACCGCGCTATTTTAACCACGGACAGTAAAGCCGTTTCTCCGCTTCCCGAGCAGCCGGGCGTGGAGCTGAATATGCCGCCGATGGATGGCGCGCAGTGGCTGGCGCTGTTCCAGGGCGGAGCGGCGAATGACGTCAGCAGTAATCTCGTCTTCCCGGAGCAGGTCACGCTGCGAACGCCAGCGTTAACGATGGCGGGGCAGAGCTGGAATAACGTTAGCCTTGTCTCCCGGCCCGATGCCGGGGGAACGAAGATCGAAGCCCAGGGGCGTGAAGTCAACGCAACCCTGACGATGCGGAAGAACGCCCCGTGGCTGGCGGCCATTCGCTATCTCTACTACAACCCAACGGCGGCGAAAAGCCGCGGTACAGAAAAAAGCAGCGCCCCGCTGGCCGATACCAACATTGATTTCCACGGCTGGCCGGACCTTCAGCTTCGCTGCGCCGAGTGCTGGCTGTGGGGGCAAAAATATGGCCGTATCGAAGGGGATTTTGATATTCGCGGCGATACCCTGACGCTGGCGAACGGACTGGTCGATACCGGTTTTGGCCGTCTGACGACCGATGGCGTATGGGTGAGCGCGCCGGCGGGCGTACGAACCTCTTTGAAAGGTAAGCTGCACGGCAATAAAACCGACGATTTCGTGAACTTCTTCGGCGTCTCCACGCCGGTAAAAGGTTCGTCGTTTGATATCGATTATGACCTGCACTGGCGTGCGCCGCCGTGGCAGCCCGACGTTGCCTCGCTTAATGGGATCCTCAAAAGCCGTCTTGGAAAAGGCGAATTTACCGACCTCAGCACCGGTCATGCCGGCCAGCTTCTGCGTTTGTTGAGCGTTGACGCGCTGCTGCGCAAGCTGCGCTTCGACTTTAGCGATACGTTCAGCGAAGGGTTCTACTTTGATTCCATTCGCAGTACGGCGTGGATTAAAGACGGCGTTCTGCATACCGACGATACGCTGGTCGATGGTCTGGAAGCGGATATCGCCATGAAGGGGTCGGTGGATCTCGTGCGTCGTCAGCTGGATATGCAGGCCGTGGTCGCGCCGGAGATTTCTGCGACCGTGGGCGTCGCCGCGGCCTTTGCCGTTAACCCGATTATCGGCGCCGCGGTCTTTGCTGCCAGTAAGGTACTGGGGCCGCTGTGGAACAAGGTCTCTATTTTGCGCTATCGCATCACCGGTCCTATCGATCAGCCGCAAATTAACGAAGTGCTGCGCCAGGCGCGGAGCGACAAAAAGCAATGATTTGACGATTGTGCGTAATTACCGCACTCTCAATAGATAGCCTTTTTTATTTCCGCCCCTGAGGCGGCAACAAACGAGTAGCAAAACGATGAGTCTGAACCTGGTAAGTGAACAATTACTGTCGGCAAACGGCCTGAATCATCAGGATCTGTTTACCATTCTTGGCCAGCTGGCCGAGCGCCGTCTGGATTACGGCGATCTCTATTTTCAGTCGAGCTATCACGAGTCCTGGGTTCTTGAAGACAGCATCATTAAAGATGGTTCGTACAATATCGACCAGGGCGTTGGCGTCCGCGCGGTGAGCGGGGAAAAAACCGGCTTTGCCTATGCTGACCAGATTAGTCGACTGGCGCTGGAACAGAGCGCACAGGCGGCCCGCACCATTGTACGCGACCATGGGGATGGTAAAGTGCATACCCTTGGCGGGGTGGAACATCGTTCCCTCTATACCAGCATCGATCCGCTGCAAAGTATGAGCCGGGAAGAGAAGCTGGATATTCTGCGCCGGGTAGATAAAACCGCCCGCGCGGCCGATAAGCGGGTGCAGGAAGTTTCCGCCAGCCTGACCGGCGTCTACGAGTTAATTCTTGTCGCCGCCACCGACGGCACGCTGGCGGCGGACGTTCGCCCGCTGGTTCGCCTTTCCGTCAGCGTGCTGGTGGAAGAGGATGGCAAACGCGAGCGCGGCGCCAGCGGCGGCGGCGGCCGGTTTGGCTACGACTATTTCCTGGACTCGCAGGATGGCGACGTTCGCGCGGATGTTTGGGCGAGAGAAGCCGTGCGTATGGCGCTGGTCAACCTGACCGCCGTCGCGGCGCCTGCCGGGATGCTGCCGGTTGTGCTGGGCGCGGGCTGGCCTGGCGTCCTGCTGCATGAAGCCGTCGGTCACGGCCTGGAAGGTGACTTTAACCGTCGCGGGACGTCGGTATTCAGCGGCCATATGGGCGAACTGGTGGCCTCTGAGCTGTGCACCGTAGTGGATGATGGCACCATTGCTCACCGTCGCGGCTCCCTTGCCATTGATGATGAAGGCACGCCGGGCCAGTATAACGTTTTGATCGAAAACGGCATTCTCAAAGGCTATATGCAGGACAAGCTCAACGCCAGGCTGATGGGCGTGGCGCCAACCGGTAACGGTCGTCGCGAATCCTACGCGCATCTGCCTATGCCGCGTATGACCAACACCTACATGCTGGCGGGGAAATCTACGCCGCAGGAGATTATCGAATCGGTCGATTACGGCATCTACGCGCCGAACTTCGGCGGCGGTCAGGTGGATATCACCTCCGGGAAATTTGTCTTCTCCACGTCTGAAGCCTACCTGATTGAAAAAGGTAAAGTGACCAAAGCGGTGAAGGGCGCGACGCTTATCGGTTCAGGTATCGAAGCGATGCAGCAGATTTCGATGGTGGGGAACGATCTGAAGCTGGACAGCGGCGTCGGCGTTTGCGGCAAAGAGGGCCAGAGCGTACCGGTTGGCGTCGGTCAGCCAACGCTCAAAGTGGATAAACTCACCGTCGGCGGTACCGCCTGATACTTCTCAAGGCGCTTTCGCCCGCGGCGAAAGCGCAAATCACCTCCGCGGAGTCGCGATGAAAGCCGCGCGTCAGCAGCAGATAGTCGAACTACTCAACCAGCATCACACCTTAACCACCGAAGCGTTGTCCCATCTGCTGCAGGTCAGTATCGAGACCATTCGTCGCGATTTGAGCGAGCTGCAGAAGCAGGGGCGTCTTCAGCGTAGCCACGGGCAGGCGCGCGTTCTCCAGCGTAACAATCACAACGGCGAGAAGCCTTTTCATAGCCGCGTGAAAAGCCATTATGCCCATAAATCTGATATCGCGCGTACGGCGCTGGCGTGGATTGATGAAGGGATGACGATCGCCCTGGATGCCAGCTCAACCTGCTGGTTTCTGGCGCGTCAGCTACCGAATATGACCCTGACGGTGTTTACCAATAGCCATCCGGTCTGCGTAGAGCTGGGCCGCCGTGAGCGGATCCAGCTGATCAGCGCCGGGGGGCAGCTCCTGCGTCAGTATGGTTATTACGTTAATCCGGCGCTGTTCTCTCAGGTCAAATCGCTGGAGATCGATCTGTTTATTTTTTCCTGCGAGGGGATCGATAACGATGGCGTACTCTGGGATTCCAGCGCCAATAATGCTGCCTACAAATCGCTGCTTCTGAAACGGGCGGCACAGTCGCTATTATTAATCGACAAAAGCAAATTTGATCGTTCCGGCGAGGTGCGTATCGGCAATCTCCGCGACGTAACGCAGATTATTTCCGATGCCGGGCCCGATAATCTGTTCTTACCCTCTGTGGCGGGCTCGGGCCGCTAGCGGGCAATCCCCCGGCCGTGCATCCCCTGGTAAATCTTCGCCACCCCGACGAAATACTCAGTCAGGTAATTAATGCATACCTGTACCTTAAGCGGCAGCTTATCTTTCTCGGTATACAGCGCGTATACCGGTCGCGGATCGGACTGGTAGCTCGGCAGCAGGATCTCCAGTTCGCCGCGGTTGATCTCTTCGATCGCCCACATCAGCGGAACGTAAGCCACGCCGACGCCTGCCGTCAGCCAGCGCACCAGCGTCATCGGATCGTTGGTGACGAATCTGCCCTGAGGGATCAGCTTGGTTGAAATCCCTTCCGGAGCGATGATTTCAAATTCGTTATCCGGCCGGACGCTGTATTCCAGCCACGAGTGGCTGGCGAGATCCGCCGGTTTTTCCGGACATCCGGCGTGCTGAAGGTAGCTTTTTGCCGCGCAGAGCACCATCGGCATGGAGCCCAGGCGGCGGGAAAAGAGGCTGGAATCCTGCAGCGCTCCCACGCGAATAACCACATCCAGGCCGTCCGCAATCAGGTCCGGCGCGGGAATGCCTGTGACCAGATTGATTGAGAGACCCGGGTGCTCTTTGAGCATATCGGCGGTTATGCGAGCCAGGACATTCTGTGCCATAGTTGAAGAACAGCCGATGCGCAGCGTACCGATGGGCGTATTGTTAAACGCGTACAGCTGCTCATGGACATCCTGGACTTCGAACAGCATTCGCCGACAGCCTTGATAATATATTTTTCCCGCTTCTGTTAAGCCAAGGCTGCGCGTACTGCGGTTGAGTAGCTTAACCTGCAGTTCATCTTCCAGTTTGGCTACCGTCTGGCTGATGGAAGAAACGCTCATCTGGAGCTGGCGGGCCGCGGCGGTGAATGAACCTAATTCGACCACTCTGGCAAAAACGGACATGCGTTTTAATCGTTCCATTATTCACTCTGGCTTAAAAGTGATTTAGATCACACATTATAGATAAGACCGCAATTGTTACGTTACTATATAGTTAGCTTAATAATAAACGCATCGCGCATATCACCTGTACGCTTCTTATCAAGGTCATCATGAGTCTGTTTCCTGTCATTGTGATTTTCGGCTTGTCGTTTCCGCCGATCTTCTTTGAATTGCTATTGTCGCTAGCCATCTTCTGGCTGGTGCACCGCCTGCTGGTTCCAACGGGCATCTATGATTTTGTCTGGCACCCGGCACTGTTTAATACCGCGCTATATTGCTGCCTGTTTTATCTGATATCACGTTTGTTCGTTTGAGGTTGATGTGAAAACACTAACAAGAAATATCCTCCGTACCGCAATCACTGTGATACTGGTTATCCTTGCATTTATGGCGATTTTTCGCGCATGGGTGTATTACACCGCCTCGCCCTGGACGCGCGATGCGCGTTTTAGTGCGGATATTGTGGCCATCGCTCCCGATGTCTCCGGCCTGATTTCGCAGGTGAATATCAAGGATAACCAACTGGTTAAGAAAGACCAGGTTTTGTTCGTCATTGACCAGCCGCGTTACCAGAAGGCGTTAGCCGAGGCTGAAGCCGATGTCTCCTACTATCAGACTCTGGCGCAGGAGAAACGCGTCGAAGCCGGCCGTCGTAACCGCCTTGGCGTCCAGGCCATGTCCCGGGAAGAGATAGACCAGGCGAATAACGTTCTGCAAACCGTTGAGCATCAATTAGCCAAAGCGACGGCAAGTCGCGACCTGGCGAAGCTTGACCTTGAACGTACGGTGATTCGCGCCCCGGCCGACGGCTGGGTGACCAACCTGAACGTTTACCGCGGCGAGTTTATCACCCGAGGCTCCACCGCGGTTGCGCTGGTGAAGCAGAATACCTTCTACGTTATGGCCTATCTTGAAGAGACCAAGCTTGAGGGCGTGCGCCCCGGTTTTCGTGCTGAAATTACCCCGCTGGGAAGCGTACACACCCTCAGGGGCACCGTCGACAGCATTGCTGCAGGCGTCACCAATGCCAGCAGCAGCAGCGATTCAAAAGGGCTAGCCTCTATTGATTCTAACCTTGAATGGGTACGTCTGGCACAGCGGGTGCCGGTACGTATTCGCCTCGATCAACAGCAGGGCAATCTCTGGCCTGCGGGTACCACCGCGACGGTGGTGATTACAGGTAAAGAGGATCGCGATACTCGCCAGGCAAACTTCTTCCAGAAACTGGCGATGCGCCTGCGTGAGTTCGGTTAATCGCCATGGGGATCTTCACCATCGAACTCCGGCATCTCCGCTTCGCCGTTAAGTTAGCCTGCGCGGTGGTGCTGGCGTTATTCATCGGTTTTCATTTTCAGCTGGAAACGCCGCGCTGGGCGGTGCTTACCGCCGCCATCGTTGCTGCCGGCCCGGCGTTTGCCGCAGGCGGGGAGCCTTACTCCGGGGCGATCCGCTATCGCGGGATGCTGCGTATCGCCGGCACCTTTATCGGCTGTATCGCCGCGCTGGCGATCATCATCCTGATGATCCGCGCCCCGCTGCTGATGGTGCTGGTCTGCTGCCTGTGGGCCGGATTCTGCACCTGGATCTCCTCGCTGGTGCGGGTTGAGAACTCCTATGCCTGGGGCCTGGCGGGCTATACCGCGCTTATCATTATTATCACTATTCATGAAGAGCCGATGCTGGCGCCGCAGTTCGCCGTTGAGCGATGCAGTGAGATTGTCATCGGTATCGTCAGCGCCATTGTGGCCGACCTGCTGTTTTCTCCGCGTTCGATTAAAAAAGAGATCGACCTTGAACTGGATAATCTGCTGATCGATCACTATCGCCTGATGCAGCTTTGCGTGGCGCATGGTGATAAAGATGACGTCGATAAGGCCTGGAGCGCGCTGGTGCGTCGTACCAACGGGCTGGAAGGGATGCGCGGCAACTTGATCATGGAGTCCTCGCGCTGGGCAAAAGTGAATCAGCGGCTGAAGGCGATCAATACCCTCTCTCTGACCTTAATTACTCAGGCCTGTGAAACCTATTTGATTCAGAATACACGCCCTGAGATGGTGACGGATGATTACCGCGAGCTGTTTGCTGAACCGGTCGAGACCGTGCAGGACGTGCACCGCCAGCTAAAGCGGATGCGCCGCTTCTTGACCTGGAAGGGAGAGCACAATACGCCGGTAACAATCTACAGCTGGGTAGGCGCTGCGACGCGCTATCTGCTTTTGAAGCGGGGCGTGGTCGGCAATACCAAAATCAGCCGTATTGAAGAAGAAGTGCTGCAAGGCGAAGTGGTGGTGAAGGCGGAATCCGCCGAGCGGCACCATGCGATGGTCAACTTTTGGCGTACGTCTATCTCCTGTATCCTCGGTACGCTGTTCTGGCTGTGGACCGGCTGGACTTCAGGAAGCGGGGCGATGGTCATGATTGCGGTTGTCACGGCCTTAGCGATGCGTTTACCTAATCCGCGGATGGTAGCTATCGATTTCCTCTACGGCACGCTGGCGGCGTTACCGCTGGGGGCGCTGTTTTTCCTCGTGATTATGCCCGCGACGCAGCAAAGTATGCTGCTGCTGTGTATCAGCCTGGCGGTGATGGCCTTTTTTATCGGCATCGAGGTACAAAAGCGGCGGCTCGGTTCGCTGGGGGCGCTGGCCAGCACCATTAATATTCTGGTGCTCGACAATCCGATGAAGTTTGAATTCAACCAGTTTCTTGATAGTGCCCTGGGCCAGATTGTCGGATGCTTCCTTGCGCTGATGGTGATCCTGCTGGTGCGTGATAATTCGCAGGCCCGCACCGGCCGCGTGCTGCTCAACCAGTTTGTCTCGGCGGCGGTATCATCGCTGACCACCAATATGGCGCGACGTAAAGAGAACCACTTGCCGGCCCTGTATCGTCAGCTCTTTTTGTTGCTGAATAAATTCCCTGGCGATATCGCCCGCTTTCGTCTGGCGCTGACCCTGATTATCGCGCATCAGCGTCTGCGCGATGCGCCGGTACCGATAAATGACGATCTGTCGGCCTTTCACCGGCAGCTGCGACGTACTGCGGATCGCGTCATTTCAGCCAGTAGTGATGATAAGCGCCGCTACTATTTTGCCCGCTTGCTTGATGAACTGGATATCTACCAGCAAAAATTACAGCACTGGGAAGCCTCTCCGCAGGTGACCGAGCCGGTACGAAGGCTGGTGGAGATGCTGCATAAGTACCAGCATGTGTTAACCAACAGCTAGCCGCCAGAACCGACGCCGAAGCGTCGGTTTTTTTATCGCTATACTTAACGCTCAGAGTATGAATTCCGCCGTCAGAGTGGAACTACACGCCGGGATGACCGGGCTATGAAAAGTTGCAGGTGTGGACGGGATGCGGGCAATGACTACCTATACCTTTGATTTTGATGAAATAGCTGAGCAGCAGGATTTTTATCGTGAGTTTTCTCGTACCTTTGCTTTAGCGCGTGAGAAAGTGAATAACCTGGATTCTCTGTGGGAAGCCGTGACCGCCGGGCTGTTACCCTTACCGCTGGAGATTGAGTTTATTCATTTAAGCGATAATCAGCGCCGGCGTTTCGGCGCGTTAATTCTGCTCTTTGATGAGGCGGAAGAGGAGCTGGAAGGGGAGCTGCGTTTTAATGTGCGGCAGTCATAAAAAAGCCCCCGACGGAGCGGGGGCAAGTCGTCGGATAAGACGACGAGGGTTTATTTGTACAGCTCAGCCGTAGCGTGCCAGTTATCGCCGGTACGGGCTTCAATAATACGGTAGCTGCTGGCGCCTTCTTTCTCAGCTTTAGCCGCCAGTTCCTGACGCATATCCATCGGCGCGCTGCCTACCTGAGAAACGGAAACGGTGCCCATGGACTGCAGATTTTGCGCCTGTTCGGCGTTCACTTGATTAACGGCGGCGTTTGCGCCGAAAGAGAGAACGGAAGCCAGACCCAGGGATGCGATGATAATTGCGCTTTTCATAATTTTTTCTCCAACCTTAATATTTGCAGCGGCGGGAGGCTTAATGAACCTGGGGCCGCTGGAGAGATTCTGTTTCAGTTAATGACCGACAATCGTTAAATCTTATTTATAAAGTTCAGCCGTTGCGTGCCAGTGGTCACCGGTACGTGCTTCAATAATGCGGTATGAAGAAGCACCTTCTTCTTGTGCTTTTTTGTTCAGCATTTCGTGCATATCCATCGGGGAAGAACTTACCGCGCCGACGGAAACGGTGCCGATTGCCTGACGGCCTTGAGCCTGTTCGCTGTTGATAGAGTCAGCGGCGAAGGCGCCGAAAGACAGAACGGAAAGGATGCTTAATGCTGCTACAGTGGTTTTGATTTTCATGATGTTCACCTCGTCGAATCTTTTTGTTGGGGGTCTTTGTTTCGTGACCCTCATCACAAAATCAAGTATACACTAATCACTGAAAATATTAATACCTTGCTAATTGTTTTTCATGTAAATAATTACAAAGAAATGTCTTTTTTATAACATATAAGAATTAGAAATGTCTTTTCTTCGCCATGCTTGGTCATTATGGCTAATAAAATCATAAGGATAGGTGAATTTGATCTTTTGTGCGCTTAAGCCGGTTTCATCACGTAAATGAATGTATAGAAGCGGAAAAACACACAAAATGTTAAAGAAATGATAATTTTTTGAAGGGATACCCTCCGGCGCTAACCAGAGGGAAGGGCATCAGAGTTCCTGCTCAAACAGGACGAGAATGGCGTCATGCAGCTCTTTAACGGTAAAACCTCTGGCCGGGGTGGTAAAGATAGTGTCATCACCCGCAATGCTGCCGAGAATCCCTTCGGCTTTGCCAAGGGAGTCCAGAAGCCGGGCGATCAGCTGCGCTGCGCCTGGGCTGGTATGAATAACCACGACCGAATCGTTATAATCGATATCCAGCACCAGGTTTTTTAGCGGGCTGGAGGTCGTCGGGACGCCAAGCTCGGCGGGCAGGCAGTAAACCATTTCCATTTTGGCGTTACGCGTGCGTACGGCGCCAAACTTGGTGAGCATACGTGAGACTTTCGATTGGTTGATATTATCGAAGCCTTCCTCTTGCAGGGCCTGAACGATTTCACCTTGAGAGCTGAATTTCTCTTCTTTAAGCAGCGCTTTAAACGCTTTAACCAGTTCTTCTTGTTTTGCCGAACTACGCATAAGTCACCCAATTATGGTGGTAAAAACAACATCATTATGCATAAACATGCATTTTTATGCAAATAATCCGCAGGGGAGAAGCGTAAATAATGTTATGAAGGGCGCATATTTTAGCAAAAAACCCTAATAAGGAACATGCTTTCGTCACGGCGCGCAAATTGCCACAAAAGTAAATGAAATGTTATTAAATGATGTTGTTCTGCTCAATGTGCTGGGTGTATTGTAACCAACAGTCGATCCGGTACTACGCTTTGCTGGATGGTCAGTCTCAGGGAGGAAAATGCGAAGCTGCTGCATCGCTGCGCACGACCACGCATTCTTCAGCCATAATTATTGTAATTGTTCATCTTGTGAATTAAGGTCCAGGCGACGGAGTAACGAAAGACTATTTTAACCATAATAAGGAGTTTAGGATGAAAGTTGCAGTCCTCGGCGCCGCTGGTGGAATTGGCCAGGCGCTTGCCCTACTACTTAAGACCCAACTGCCTTCAGGTTCAGAACTCTCGTTGTACGACATTGCTCCGGTAACCCCGGGCGTGGCGGTTGATCTAAGCCATATCCCTACCGATGTAAAAATCAAAGGTTTTTCCGGCGAAGACGCCACCCCTGCGCTGGAAGGCGCTGATGTGGTGCTGATATCCGCGGGCGTAGCGCGTAAGCCCGGCATGGATCGCTCCGATTTATTCAATGTTAATGCCGGTATTGTGAAAAATCTGGTACAGCAAATCGCCAAAACCTGTCCGCAGGCCTGCGTCGGGGTGATTACCAACCCGGTGAACACCACCGTGGCGATTGCCGCAGAAGTGCTGAAAAAAGCCGGTGTTTACGATAAGAACAAGCTCTTTGGCGTCACAACGCTGGATATTATCCGCTCGAATACCTTTGTTGCCGAACTGAAAGGCAAATCTTCATCAGATGTTGAGGTTCCGGTGATTGGCGGCCACTCAGGCGTGACTATCCTTCCTTTATTGTCACAAATTCCGGACGTCAGCTTCAGCGAGCTGGAAGTGGCCGATTTAACTAAGCGCATTCAAAACGCCGGTACTGAAGTTGTGGAAGCAAAAGCCGGTGGCGGTTCAGCAACGCTCTCGATGGGACAGGCCGCCGCGCGATTCGGTCTCTCCTTAGTTCGCGCCATGCAGGGAGAGAAAGGGGTAGTGGAATGCGCCTACGTTGAAGGTGATGGTCAATATGCCCGTTTCTTCTCACAGCCGCTGCTGTTAGGCAAAAATGGCGTAGAGCAGCGTCAGTCTATCGGCACGCTGAGCGCGTTTGAGCAGCAGGCGCTGGAGGGGATGCTGGATACGCTGAAGAAAGATATCGCCCTTGGCGAAGACTTTGTGAATAAATAACGTTTCATGAAAAGAAAAGCCGGAGCCTGGGTTCCGGCTTTTTTATGGCTTTCTCCCACCCCTGAATGACTCAACCTGCTGGTAAATCTGCTAAACTCCCCGCGTCTTGAGCGGTAATAAACGAGGACGTTGTGAAAAAAATCGAAAGAAAGCAGACCAGGGACCACATTACGCAAATGCTCCGTTACGAGATCCTTTCCGGTAGCATGAAACCGGGGGATGAACTCGCGCAGGAGAGTATTGCCGAACAGCTGGGGCTTTCTCGTATGCCGGTTCGGGAAGCGCTACAGGCCCTTGAGCAGGAAGGGTTTCTGGTGCGTTTGCCAAACCGCCATATGCAGGTCGCCAGGCTGGCGCCTGACCATGTCAGCCATATTTTCCGGGCCATTGCGGTGATGGCAACGGAGCTTTTTTCATTGGTACCCGCAGCGGCGGGCGAATCGCTGGCGGCCAGCGCGCGCGCGCTGGGGCATTCCGGTGAGCGAGCGCGAGAGCTGGCGTTCCACGAGACGCTCATTTCTTATATTGATAATCGCTATCTGGAAAAAATTTATCAGCAGTTTTTGGATGGTTATATCGGTTATGTCATTCTGTATCTGAAAGAGGATAATCAAGAGTCGGCGCAAATACTCAGCTCTCTGATGGAGGCTATTCGTCAGGGCGATCGCGCCGAGATCGCGCAGGAAACGCAGCGTTATTTCCTCTCTCTGGCAGAAATAATGCGTCAACACATGAAGGATTGGGAAAGTGCAGAAGCCTCGATTAGGGAAAATTAAGCTTCTTTCAGCGAAAGAGCAGGTCGCGGCAGTATTACGTAAAGCTATACTGTCGCGAGATTTAGTTGAAGGGCAAGAAATTACCCTTGAAGGGATCGCCACCATGGTCGGCGTGTCCAGTATGCCCGTGCGTGAAGCGTTTCAGATACTGGCTGCGGATGGGCTGATTAAAGTCCGGCCCAATAAAGGGGCGGTCGTGCTGGGAATTAACGAACAAACGATCCGCGAGCATTATGAGATTCGCGCGCTGCTGGAGAGTGAAGCAGTCGCTAAAGCGTGTCGTCCCGGGACGGACATTTCGCGCATTGCCGAAGTGCATTACTCTGCGGAAAAAGCGCTGGCGGAAAATAACTCAGCTGAATATTCAGACCTGAACCAGGCGTTTCATATGGAGATATGGAACGCGGCGGGAAATGGCAAAATGAAGCTGCTGCTCAGCAATATGTGGAACGGGCTTTCGATGGGGCATAAGGTCACTGAGGAAGAGTACGCGATCATTTCCATCCGCGAGCACAAGGGGATTTTACAGGCCCTGGAGCAGCATAATGAAGCGCTGGCGCGCCAGCGAATGCGCGAGCATATTATCCGTTCGATGGAGAACATGCTAACGCGCTACGTCGAAGAACCCTCCGCTTGATCGCATCGCCTGTAGGACCGCTGCAGGCGCCTTACTTATTCATTTCATAAATAAGTTTCGATAAGTGACTGCTTTCGCAAGATTTTGATAAAGATCTCAATCCTGAAGCTTTCGAAAAAAACGCGTTGACTTACTCTTTGTATGGGAATAATTTCCCTCCCGTCAATATTGGATACAATATCATATATCATTGATGGGATAACTATAAATATGGAACCGATTACCATTACCCTATGTTTGCTGGCGTTTGCTATCGCCATGTTCGTGTGGGAAAAAATCCCCCTCGCGGTCACATCTATGGTGGTTTGCGTCGCGCTGGTGCTTACCGGCGTGCTCAATCTCAAGCAGGCTTTCGCCGGCTTTATCGACACCAACGTTATTCTCTTCGTCGCCATGTTTATCGTCGGCGGGGCGCTATTTGAAACCGGGATGGCGAATAAGGTGGGGGGCGTGATTACGCGCTTCGCGAAAACGGAAAAACAGCTGATTTTTACCATTATGGTCGTGGTTGGCGTGATGTCCGGTTTTCTCTCCAATACCGGTACCGCAGCCGTACTGATCCCGGTCGTTATCGGCGTGGCGGCGAAATCAGGCTTTGCCCGTTCCCGGTTGCTGATGCCGCTGGTTTTTGCCGCCGCGCTCGGCGGTAACCTGTCGTTGATTGGCGCGCCGGGCAACCTGATTGCGCAGTCAGCTTTGCAGAATATTGGCAGCGGTTTTGGCTTTTTTGAATATGCCAAAGTCGGTTTACCGATGCTGATTTGCGGCGTTATTTACTTCCTGACCATCGGCTATAAATTCCTGCCCAATCACCCGAACAGCGGTGCAGTTGGCAGCATCGGTGAACAGCGCGATTACAGCCACGTTCCGCGCTGGAAGCAGATCCTCTCTTTGGTTGTTCTGATCGCCACGATCCTCGGCATGATTTTCGAAAAGCAGACCGGTGTGAGTCTGGCGGTAGCAGGCTGTATCGGCGCGCTGGTGCTGGTGGTTACCGGCGTACTTACAGAAAAGCAGGCCTATAAAGCCATTGATTCTCAGACCATTTTTATCTTCGGCGGCACGCTGGCGCTGGCGAAAGCGCTGGAAATGACCGGGGCGGGAAAACTGGTGGCGGATCACGTGATTGGCATGCTGGGGCAAAACTCTTCGCCGTTTATGCTGCTGGTGGTGGTCTTTGCGCTGTCCATCATTATGACTAACTTCATGTCCAACACCGCGACCGTCGCGCTGTTAGTACCGGTGAGCCTGTCGATTGCCGCGGGCATGGGCGCCGATCCTCGTGCGGTGCTAATGGCGACGGTTATCGGCAGTTCTTGCGCCTACGCTACGCCAATCGGTATGCCTGCCAACATGATGGTGCTGTCGGCAGGTGGCTATAAGTTTGTCGACTACGCCAAATCCGGCATCCCTCTGATTATCGTTTCCACCATTGTCAGCCTGATTCTGCTGCCAATCCTTTTCCCTTTTCATCCGTAATGAACGGAAGCTGTCCTGACTAAGGAGCCTGTATGAGCAAAAGTGAACAGATATCCCATATGACCAATGTGATGGCCAAATTTGTGGGGTATACCGGCAAAGTCTTACCTGATGACGTCACTGCAAAACTGGAAGATTTGCATAAAAAAGAGACCAGTAAACTGGCTGACGTCATCTTTACGACCATGATTGAGAACCAGCGTCTGGCAAAGGAGCTGGATCGCCCCTCCTGCCAGGATACCGGCGTGATTCAGTTTCTGGTGGAGTGCGGGGCGAACTTCCCGCTGATCGGCGAGCTGGAAGCGCTGCTGCGTGAAGCGGTGATTAAAGCAACCGTGGATTCCCCGCTGCGCCACAACAGCGTTGAGACTTTTGATGAATACAATACCGGCAAAAACGTGGGTAAAGGCACGCCGACGGTGTTCTGGGAGATTGTCCCCAATTCTGACCAGTGCAGCATTTATACCTATATGGCTGGCGGCGGCTGTTCCCTGCCGGGGAAAGCGATGGTGCTGATGCCGGGCGCGGGTTATGAAGGCGTTACCCGCTTTGTTCTCGACGTGATGACCAGCTACGGTTTGAACGCGTGTCCGCCGCTGCTGGTCGGCGTGGGCGTGGCGACCTCCGTTGAAACGGCGGCGCTGCTGTCGAAAAAAGCGCTGATGCGCCCGATCGGTTCGCATAATGAAAATGAACGTGCGGCCTCGCTGGAAAAAATGCTGGAAGACGGTATTAACAAAATTGGCCTTGGGCCGCAGGGGATGTCCGGTAATACCTCCGTTATGGGCGTGAATATTGAAAACACCGCGCGTCATCCTTCCACCATTGGGGTGGCGGTGAACGTGGGCTGCTGGTCACACCGGAAAGGGCATATCGTTTTTGATAAAGACTTGAACTACACCATTATGTCTCACAGCGGAGTGAATTTCTGATGACGAAAAAAATCCTTACTACGCCAATTAAAGATGAAGATTTAGCCGATATTAAGGCTGGCGATATTATTTATCTCAATGGCCATATTGTTACCTGTCGTGATGTGGCGCACCGTCGCTTAATTGAAGGTGGCCGTGAATTACCCGTTGATGTTAGCGGCGGCGCTATTTTACACGCCGGGCCTATTGTCCGTCCGATTAAAGGCGAAGACGATAAGTTTGAAATGGTCTCCGTCGGACCAACGACCAGCATGCGCATGGAAAAATTCGAAAAAGAATTTATTGCAAAGACCGGCGTGAAATTAATTGTTGGTAAAGGCGGTATGGGCAAGGGCACTGAAGAGGGCTGCGCGGAGCATAAAGCGCTGCACTGCGTATTCCCGGCCGGCTGCGCGGTAGTGGCCGCGGTGTGCGTGGAAGAAATTGAAGATGCGCAGTGGCGCGATCTGGGTATGCCGGAAACGCTGTGGGTATGTCGGGTGAAAGAGTTTGGCCCGTTAATTGTTTCTATTGATACTCATGGTAATAACCTGTTTGAACAGAACAAATTTATTTTCAATCAGCGTAAAGAGATAGTCGCTGATGAAATATGCCAGAACGTAAGCTTTATCAAATAATCTGGATGATATCATTCGCACGATAATGATGGCGTGATGTTTATGACGATAATAAACAGGGGCTCTGACCGGGCGGTCCAGGGAAATCCACCCTTATTATTTTCGTTATATACCCAAAAGATTTCGAGTTGCTTTGAGGCGGCAAGGGAGAGACAAATTCGTCTGGAACGAATTTGAACAGCCAAAGGCTGCCTCTGGTGAGGGACATGGATGTCCCTCATTACATCCCCGGGAGCTTACGCAAGTAAGTGACTGGGGGGAACGAAGCTGGCCAACAAAGAAGCAATTTGAAAGATGACGGGGATAAATAACATCATTATCGTGCCTCCTGCCCGAAGGCTATTTTATGACTGATGCAGCACTGCTATTAGGTGAAGGCTTCACCCTGATGTTTCTCGGCATGGGGTTCGTGCTGGCGTTTCTGT
>ERZ652168.78-NODE-78-length-46250-cov-11.8777_pt1 | contig 46250 bp, 64 predicted proteins | sample MGYA00514763_ERZ652168 | MGnify/ENA metagenome assembly ERZ652168
AGATCTCCGGCGGCAGTAAGGTGGCCAGACCTCCCAGCCGGTGATGATCGATAATTCCGATGATATTACTCTCAGGAAGGTCAGCAGGCCCCTGCGCCGGTTCGGTAAAATCGACCAGCCATACCCGTTCCCTTTTCAGGGGGAAATCGAGAAGGGGGGGCAGGGGGATACCGGCTGTTTCAAAAATATAGCGGGTTTCCGGGTTCGCTTCACCGTTCCTCCACGCACGGGAAGGACGGCCCTGTCGGGAAAGCCAGTCAGCTGTGACAGCGGCGGTACAGATGGCATCACTGTCAGGATTGAGATGACCAAAAACATTAATCAAAGATGTATCCCCGTTAAGGGAAGTATACAGGCCAGAAGGATTTATGAACGGCCTGACATACCTCCTGAAATTCAAGAGTCATATCAGGCGTCATCAGCCCCGGACGGGGCGGTTGGGAAAGGTGGAACGCCATCACCTTGACAATAGTATAAGTCAGAAAAAAGAACCTGTCAGCCAGCTTTTTTCCTTACAGCGAGCCGCTAATGAAACGTAAAATGTAAGGCATTAAAATGATTTTATGCACTGTGAAGCCCTTGACTCAGGTAACCCTAGGCTCTGAACTAACTGTTAATCATGGGCTCCGTTTGGGAAAGTGAAAATATTGTACGTAAGGCGGTTTTTTATATTGCAGTGGCCCGATCAAAGACCGACCGGACCGAGTGCTAACTGTCTCCGAAGATAATTTTTTCGAGATTCTGTAAGTCCTGCTGTGATTGCTCATTGAGATGGACCTCTGCCTTGTCGTACCGGGCACCAACCAGGCACTTCTGGCTAATTGCGTATCTGGTTTTACACCAATAGCCAGCAACACCATCCCCGTCGCCAACACCTCGCCCGTATTCAAACTGAGCTGTAAAAGCTGGGTATCACCCACCTGCGTAATCGCTCCCATACCCGATTGCAAACGCAAATTGACGCCCTTCTGCCGGAGCTCCTGGTGTAATACGGCAATCATCTCGGCATCAAGTGGGGTCATCACTTTGGCACCCAACACCAACAATGTCACCCTGAGCCCCAGATTGACCAGTGCCTCCACCATTTTCAACCCGATACCCCCAGACGACCGTGGCATGTGTTAGCCGATGTTAGTGGATATGCGCCAGAATGTTATTCATATCCGGCAGCATACGCAGAGTAAAGACACCAGGGAAGTCAACGCCCTCCAGGGGAGGACGAATTGCGTTTCGCTGAGCAGGAGTTTTTCATAGCTCTCGTGGCAAACCTCCCCCGTCTGCTCATTCCTGATGTGGACCACTTTCTTGTTAGCCTCGATCTGCAACACCTGATGCTCAATACGGACATCAATGTTGAAACGTTAAATAAAATCCTGCGGTGCTTTCAAAAGCAATTGCTGGCGTTCGGGGATCTCGCCTCCGATGTGATAAGGCAGACCACAGATGGCCAAAGATACATAGGCACCACGCTCTAACAGAATAATCTCGAGCGTTTCCGATAAACGCCGGGCCCTCACTGTAGCCGAAGCTCCCCCAGCCACACCACCGACAATCACTAACATGATTTTACTCATGATCAACACCATTCCATTTCAGCCAACTATAACCCCTGCTTGGTTACAGATGATTTAAAGAGATTTTTAAATAACAGACGCCATTATCTTCCGCTGACGGGAATTCACCGGCCCGGATATTGATCTGAATCGACGGTAACAGAAGTGCCGGGTGGCCAGAGTTTTATCCCGCGCCTGCCGAAGCGCCACAAAGGCGGCCAGATCGTTCCCATCATGGAAATGAATATTGGTCGCCCGCTGTTCGGCTACGCTGCTCTGCCATTGGGGCTCCCTGTCTGCAGGGGATAGTCATGGCACACATATAAACGGGTCTGTGCCGGAAAACTGAGGATCTTACGGATGGAATGATAAAGCTGCTGCGCATCCCCACCCGGGAAATCACAACGCGCGGTGCCCACATCAGGCATAAAAAGGGTATCGCCAAGGAAAATCGCATCAGCAATCTGGAAAGCCATATCTGCTGGCGTATGGCCAGGAACCTGCAACGCCTGCACTGTCAAGCCCCCCAGTTAAAAGGTTTCACCGTCAGTCAGCAGATGGTCAAACTGTGATCCATCCAGTGCAAAGGTGTGCTCAAGGTTAAAAATGGGCTTGAATATCCGCTGAACTTCGACAACTTTTTCGCTGATGGCGATGTTGCCGCCGCCCCTCTCGCGCAAATAATGGGCTGCCGAAAGATGATCGGCATGGGCGTGAGTTTCCAGTAACCAATTGACGGTCAGTTGCTGCTTTTTCACGAAATCTATCAGCCGATCGGCGGAGGTTGTCTGAGTCCGGCCGGATTTCGGATCATAGTCCAGAACCGGATCAATAATGGCCGCAATCCCCCCAGTTCTATCGGCCAGCACGTAGCTGACAGTACTGGTAGCCGGATCGTAAAAACCCTCGATAAGTGGTGTCATGGTGAACTCCTAATCTGGACGTTGCATGATGTATCTTCACACAGGCTCGCTTTGATTATATAATATTATATTATATAAGAATTAAAAGTGTTATCGCGAACGTGGATCAGAACAAAGAGAACTCATGAGTAACGTGTTTATTGGCCATAAAAAAATGCGTGATACCGCCAGTGCAGCCACCGCCGTATTGCGTGCTTTGGCAAATGATGACCGGCTACTGCTGCTGTGCCACCTCAGTCAGAGACAAGCTTCTGTGGGGCACATATAAAGTGCTATGGGGATTGGGCAACTGGCATTGTGACAGACGTTGGAAGTCATTCGACGCCTGCAACTCGTGGCAACGCGCCGTGAGGGAAAACAGTTTTTTTACCGAATTGATGAGCCGAATATGTTGATATTACTCATTACCCTCTATCAACTTTACTGTCAGGAAGATGACACAGAAGGTGTTAACCATGACCATTAATCTGGTGCAATTCACTCCGTTACTGAGTTTCTTAGGGGGGGTATTGATCGGCTGTGCGGCCTGGATATTGCTCCTGTTCTGCGGACGTATTGCAGGGATCAGTGGCATAATCGGGGGTGCGCTCTCAGCGGCTACCCGAGATCGTGGCTGGCGTCTGGCTTTTCTGATCGGCATTATCGTCTCGCCTCTTTTATATGGCCTCGTTCATCCGCTTCCTGTGATCGAGGTTTCTGCCTCCTGGCCTGTCCTGATGATCGCCGGGTTGCTGGTTGGGATCGGAACCCGCTACGGTTCGGGGTGTACCAGCGGCCATGGGGTTTGCGGTCTGTCGCGTTTATCCTCCCGTTCTCTGGTAGCTACGTTGACGTTTATGGGGGTTGCTTTTATCACCGTCTGGCTGATGGGATTGTGGATTTAGTCAAGCTTGCTCGCACAGTAAATCGCTCAAGGGGACATATATGAATCTGTTTTTTTCTCTGTTGGCAGGTGTGATATTCGGCGTTGGATTAATACTCAGCGGCATGGCAAACCCTGCAAAAGTGATTGGTTTTCTGGATATTACCCGCATCTGGGATCCTTCTCTGGCTTTTGTAATGGGTGGAGCCATCAGCGTGGGTTTCTTCGCTTTCCGGTCAGTGAAACGACGCACCCACTCGGTGTGCGGTGGCGCGATAAATCTGCCGACCAGCAAACAGATTGACAAGCGTTTGATTGGAGGGGCTATTCTGTTTGGCATTGGTTGGGGACTGGCGGGCATTTGCCCTGGTCCTGGACTGGTATTACTTGGTGCAGGGATGATCAAAGGTATGGGTTTTGTTGGTGCAATGGTCGCTGGCATGCTGCTTTTTGAACAGCTTGAACGTAAACGAGCGAAGCGTCATGCATCGTAATTCTGCCCCGAACGTTGTCAGCCATCAGTAACGCCTATGGTCATTTCGTTACTGTCAGGTCTGCTCGTGGGAGCAGTGCTCGGCATCACAGGAGCGGGTGGTGGCATTTTTGCCATTCCCACCCTGGTGATGGGCATGGGATGGGCACCACAACAGGCTGCTCCGGTGGCCCTGGTCGCCGTCGCCGGGAGTGCGGCTCTTGGAACCTTTGAGGCCTGGCGCAAGGGCCTGGTGCGCTATCGTGCCGCTATTGTGATAATACTGGCGGGCGTGCCCATGACGAGCGTTGGGTTATGGGTTGCCCACCGAACTTCCCCTGCGTTGCTGAGCCTGCTGTTTGCGGGGGTAATGCTAATCGTCGCGTGGCGATTGGTTCGGGCCCCCGAGATAGTTGCCAGGCATACTTATCCCGTCGAACTGGATGAACACACCGGACGATTTATCTGGGCTGTAAACACATGGTTGCTGTTTCTCATGTTCGGAGCTGTTACCGGTTTTATGACCGGGCTATTAGCCGTGGGTGGAGGATTTATTATCGTCCCGTTATTGCGGCAATTTACCCCCCTTCCTATTCACAGTTGCATCGCAACCTCGCTGATGATTGTCGCATTGGTAAGTATAGGCGGGATTGCAGTGGCAGTGATACAGGGTGCCACTCTGCCCTTGCCTTTTACTCTCTGGTTTGTGCTTAGTGCTGCGACAGGGATGTCGATTGGCCGAAGGCTAAGCCAGCATTTACCTGAACATATTGTGCAGAAGGGGTTTTCCGGACTACTGATCGTCGTTGCCCTGGGGATGGTATTTAATGCCGTTATGATGAAGTTTAGTGGCTAAGATCAATATGATTGCCGACAGAGATATAAAAGCTCAAGGATAATGAATTCCTTGCTTTATTGTTTCGAACTTATCTGTCGCCTGCAATACCACGGGATTGCTATAACCAGCGACGAACCCGTTGCGTATAGCGTTTCCATTCCAACCCGAAACGTTTTCGAAGCTGTTCCTCTTCAATATCGATATGCAATCTGGCAACTACATTGCAAGTTCAAACCTCATCGAGATAGGTTTTATTAATTAATAGCAGAATGAATCGTCACGGACAATCTTGACACTTCCGAGCCAACTATAAAGGTATAAGGCAGAATCGCCTACCGGTTCAGAGTCATTCCATAGTTCCCTTTGGTATGCTGCACACTCCCAGACTCAAGAGGCAAAGCAAAAAATTCTCCACCGGTGAGCAGAGTATATTGCATATGCCAGTTTACGAGTGTATATATAGCATATACCAATAAGGAGCCTTCATGCCAAGACCCAGAATTCCCCGTAACATCTGTGGCCGCCCTGCGGATACCTGTTTTAAGCCCAATGCGCGACCGATGAGCCAGCTTGAACATGTTCATTTAAAAGAAGATGAGTTTGAAGCGTTACGACTGGTCGATTTACTGGGCATGCAACAGCAGGAAGCGGCTGTTGCAATGAGGGTTTCAAGACAGACACTGGCCAATGTCCTGAAAGCGGCCCGTTTTAAGGTTGTGGACTGTCTCACTCAGGGCAAGGCCTTAATAATGCACTCTGAAAGGGAAGGAGTTACACAAGATGATCACAGCCATTCCAGTGAATGACGACCGGGTAGCAAATCATTTTACCAAAGCGAGTCACCTTGTCCTAGTGGATGAGCGCGGTGTGGAGCTCAGCCGGACAGAAAATCCCGCGCTGGGCGCAGATTGTTCAGGTAAACGGAAGCTGGTTGACCTTCTGGTTCAACAGCAGGTCAGCCGCGTTGTGGTCCGTAACATCGGGGAACGGATGCTGGGTAAATTATTGGGGCATCAGATCGCGGTGTACCAGACTGACTGTGGCCGTCGTTTGTTCACTGAACTGTGTGATCCGGATACCCGTGTTCTGACTGAACTGAATAAGCCGGAGCAGGGGCGCCAGTCCTTTAATCATGAGGCGAAAGGGAAAAAATGCTGTAACTCTGACGGGAACACAGCAGAAAATGCGTGCCAGGGTGGGCGTCAGCATCATCACGGAAACGGGCGCTGTTGCCATTCATGAGTTTATTTCATCACGGGCGGTGATTTTTATCAGACCCGTACTGTGTATAAACCAGGAGCCGGAATGAATGATGCCGGGAAAGACACTCAGCTGACTGAATTCCTGATGCCTCCCGTCAGTACAACCGGACGCTGAACAGAAACAGATGAATTGTTATCTTGATGCCAGAAATGCCCATAACTGTTGTATGGTTTGTGGTTCCCTCGACAACAACCCTGATACGGTGAACTTAATGTTTTCAGAATACCCGGATGGATCTGTATGTGCTGACTACACGGCCGATCACAGACATCAGGGGTATACGGGTCTTTTACATGGCGGAATGACGAGTACCTTGCTGGATGCCGCAATGACTCACTGCTTGTTTATGCAGGGAGTGCAGGCCCTGACGGCTGAACTGACTGTCAGATTCATTTCACCCGTTTGTACCGGTGACAAGCTGATGGTCTGTGCCAGACTGCTTGGGCAACGCAGGGGGGTTTACCAGCTCGAAGCATGGCTGGCAAAGGGACAGCAGAAAGTGGCTCGTGCCACGGCGAAATTCATTGTCCCGTCGCAGGATATTGCTCTGGCGCATGGCTAGTGTGGCAGACGCCAGGTGTAACTGGTTATTATAAAAATATGAAGCGTGTTTTGCTCAGACCGGAAAGAATAATGGCATATCGTATATCCCACTTAAACAGTGTAAGAGGTAGTTATGAGTAAACAAATAATTGATATTGGTATTCCTGAATCATCCCGGGTGGAGATTGCAGACGGTCTGTCCCGGCTTCTTGCTGACACCTATACCCTGTATATAAAAACACATTACTATCACTGGAATGTAACTGGCCCCATGTTTAACAGCTTACATTTAATGTTTGAAAATCAATACAATGAGCTGGCCACTGCTGTTGATGATATCGCTGAACGTATACGCTCGCTCGGATGCTTCGCGCCCGGCACATATCATGAATTTTCACGTTTAACAGCGGTTAATGAAGACAAGGATATTCCGGCAGCAAAAAACATGATTGAGAATCTTGTCCAGGGCCAGGAGACTGTGGTTAAAACTGCGCGCTCCCTGTTCCCTGTTGTTAATAATGCGAATGATGAAGCCACAGCAGATCTGCTTACACAACGTATCCAGTTACATGAGAAAACTGCCTGGATGTTGCGCAGCCTGCTTGAATAATGTAAACCGGTGGCAGCAGAAAAAACGGTTTGTCAGCCACAGGCCATTGCTGTCAGTGCAGTACCATCCGTGCTGCCGTGGCTGTTTTTTCTGACCGTAATAGTATAAAAACCGATAAATCAATAAGTTAAACAGTGAACGCGTGAGCGATAAATACAGTCCGGACAGGCATTACCGATGGGTATATCCGGACCACTGTCGCTTTCCCGTTATAATATCGCAGATACCGGCCAGGCTCTTCACAACCTGACAGGGTTAATGCTGCAATGATAAAACGGTTTGCGTGGAAAGCAGGATCACATTATTCGTTGTTATGGCTTCCTTTACCTGTGCCTGCCTGCGGGCAGTAGAGATCATACAAGGTATTTAACAACGTCATGATACGGTTATCCTCAATACGGTAATATACCATTTTACCTGCCCGTCGGGTCTCGACAAGCTTCAGGCGGCGCATTACACCCAGTTGCTGAGACAGGGTCGGCTGAGTGATACCGACTGCAGCTTCCAGCTCGGCCACATTCGCTTCCCCATGGCTTAACTGGCACATCAACAGCAACCGGTCGCTGTTAGCCAGTCCCCGTAAGACATCTGCTGCCCCCAGGGCTGCATTTTTCATATCGGTCTGACGTTTTGTGTCTTCATTCATGGGCATTGCTGGTTTCTCACATTCTGTATTTTTATATAATGTTATTTAGTATACTGATGGTGCCATAATTTTGCCACCGTGTTCGCCAGGTCTGCAGCGTCCAGCTGGCCTGGGTAACTAATTATATCTGGCAGACATTTTGCCCCGAGTGAACAGAGAGGATGTAATGAAAATAGTGATTGTTGGTGGTGTTGCCGGCGGTGCGTCCGCTGCAGCCAGAGCTCGCCGGTTGTCAGAAGATGTCAGTATTGTTGTGTTTGAACGGGGAAGCGATGTCTCTTTCGCCAACTGTGGATTGCCTTATCATATAGGCGGAAAAATTCCGTTACGGCAGTCACTTATTCTTAAGACTCCGGAGGATTTTAAATCCCGCTTTAACATAGACGTCCGTACCTGCCATGAAGTGACGTCAGTGGATCCGGTTAATAAAACAGTGACAGTTAAAAATTTGACCTCAGGTGAGATCCATACCGAAGTATGGGATCGTCTACTCCTCAGTACCGGAGCCGCGCCGGTTGTCCCTCCTTTGCCCGGGCTACAGCAAGAGGGCGTCTTTACGCTCCGAAATCTTACTGACATGGATGCTATCCTGGCGTGGATTGAGCAACATAACGTCGCTCACACCACGCTTGTCGGGGGGGGATTCATCGGACTTGAAGTGATGGAGGCTCTGAGCGAACGGGGGATCCGTGTTACCCTGCTGGAGATGGAGGAACAGGTTATGGCTCCGGTTGATCCTGAAATGGCATCAGCCCTGCATCAGGAAATCCGGAATCATGGCGTGGATCTGCGTCTCAGAACGGCACTCACCGAGGTGCTGCGGACAGAAACGGGATTCCGCGTTGCACTGTCTGACGGTGGCTTTGTGCAGACCGACATGGTTATTCTCGCCATCGGGGTAAAACCTGAGAACAGCCTTGCCACAGTAGCCGGGCTCGAAGTGGGTAAACGGGGAGGTATAAGCGTCAATGCCTGTATGCAGACCAGTATTCCTGACATCTACGCCGTGGGGGATGCAGTTGAAACACCTGACCTTGTCTTTCAGGAACCCGCTAATATTCCTCTGGCTGGGCCCGCCAACCGCCAGGGACGCATTGCTGCTGATAACATGCTTGATCACCACAGCCTTTACCATGGCAGTCAGGGGACATCCATTTGTAAGGTATTTTCGCTGAGTATTGGCAGCGTCGGTGCGAATGAAAAGCAACTGAAAGCCCATGGTACCCGATACGAGAAGGTTTACGTCCATGCTGCTGATCATGCCGGTTACTACCCTGGGGCTACGATGATCAGTCTGAAACTGCTGTTCAGCCCCGATACCGGTAAAATTCTGGGGGCCCAGGCGTCAGGGAAAAAAGGGGTTGATAAACGCATCGATGTTCTGTCTGTCGCGCAGCGCGCGGGACTTACCGTCAACGATCTCGAGCATCTTGAGCTGACTTATGCCCCGCCTTTTAACAGTGCAAGGGACGTTGTTAACCAGGCCGGTATGGTGGCGGCAAATGTCATCAGGGGAGATACGGCCATATGTCATGTCAGCGATGTTTTGCAACGGGAACCGGGCAGTTATTGTTTAGTTGATATTCGTTCTCCTGAAGAACTGAAACAATTTGGCGAATATCCTGATGCGCTATCCATCCCTCTGGATTCTCTGCGGGAGAATCTTGAAAAATTGCCTGTAGATAAAGAGATTTTTATCGGTTGTCAGAGTGGTCTGCGCGGGCATGTGGCATACCGTATTCTGCAGGCTCACGGCTTCCGGACATATAATCTGAGTGGTGGCTTTATAACCTGGCAGGCGGTTATGGAGTCGATGAATCAATAAGAGATGAGGTGCCATACACATGGCACCTCATCTGGTTCTGACGCATTAAGACGTCGCCGGGTAACATACTGTTTTTTTATAATGTTACCTGCCCATGCTTCTGATACGAAAAGCTTTTAAGCGCCTGCACTATCCCATTGATGTTATTGCTCAATGTGTTCGCTGGTATCTGACTTACGCCCTCAGCCTGCGCAATCTCGAAGATATGATGACGGAGCACGTCGTTATCGTTGACCATTCCACTCTTCATCGCTGGGTTATGCGCCTGGCACCGTCGTTCCGCCAGTATAAGCGTAATGTAGGTCGGCGGTGGCGGATGGACGAAACTTACATTAAAATCAAAGGCCAGTGGAAATATCTGTACCGGGAGGTTGATACCGCGGGGCAGACCGTCGACTTCCTGTTGACCGCCAGACGCGACGCTGCGGCTGCCTTACGCTTCTTTCGCAAGGCCATTCGCCACCACGGTGAGCCTGAGTAGACTGGCTCCATGAATCTCCAGACAGTTGGTATCACTTAAATTAGTGATAGTCTTAATACTAGTTTTTAGACTAGTCGTTGGAGTCCGGATGATTGATGTTTTAGGTCCGGAGAAGCGCAGACGGCGCAGCCTTCAGGAAAAAATCGCCATTGTTCAGCAGAGCTTTGAACCCGGTATGACCGTGTTGCTGGTTGCCCGTCAGCATAGTGTTGCTGCCAGTCAGCTGTTCCTGTGGCGTAAGCAGTACCAGGAAGGTAGTCTCACCGCCGTTGCTGTGGGTGAACAGGTTATACCCGCGTCGGAACAGGCATCTGCGATGAAGCAAATTAAAGAGCTACAGCGCCAGCTGGGCAAGAAAACCATGGAAAACGAGCTGCTGAAAGAAGCCGTTGAATATGGCCGACAAAAAAGTGGATAGCGCACGTGCCCTTGCTGCCGGAGGATGGCGAATAAGCCTTGTCAGCTGTTGGCTACGGGTCTCACGTGCGCAACTGCATGCTATGGCTCGTCGGTCGAAGAACTGGCAGGAGCGTCGACGCAAGCGCAAGCCTGATGATATTGAAGCTCTGGATCGTATCCATACCGTTATCGGCGATCTGCCTACGTATGGTTAGCGTCGGGTGTGGGCACTGCTGCGCAGACAATCAGAAACGGACGACATGGCGGTGATCAATGCCAAACGCGTATACTGAATCATGCGTAAGAATGCGCTGTTTGCTTGAGCGTAAACCGGCAATACCGCCCTTGAAGCCGGCGCATACAGGGAAGGTAGGACTGGAGCCTAAACATACGGCGGTACGTAGCCCGGAAAGCAACGGGATGGCAGAGAGCTTCGTGAAAACGATGAAGCGGGATTACATCAGCATCATACCGAAGCCGGACGGGTTAACAGCGGTAAAGAACTTTGCAGAGGCCTTCGAACATTACAACGAATGGCATCCGCATAGTGCACTGGGGTATCGTTCGCCACGGGAATATCTACGGCGGCGAACCAGTAATGGGTTAAGCGATAAAAAGTGTCTGGAAATATAGGGACTAATCTACTGAGGTTGTAACCATCGATAAAAGCGGTGCCAACATGGCGGCGCTGGCCACACTCAACGCCAGTAAACCTGAAGAAGAAACCATCACCATCAGGCAGAGTAAATACCTGAACAACCTGATTGAGCAGGACCATCGGAATATCAAACGCCGAATACGACAGATACTGGGGTTCAAATCATTTCGGCGAGCGCAGACGATAATGGAGGGCATTGAGTTAGTGCATATGATACGTAAAGGGCAATATCAGCATCCCGCTGAAGAGCCTTTATCACCGGCGGAACAATTTTACCTGTTGGTTGCCTAAAATATAGACAGCGCAATAATTACTGACTTGTCTACGCTAATGCGACAGAACCCAACGAGCTGGATTGCCAATCGGCGAAGACCTCTACGGCAGAAAATCCGAGCGTAACAACGAGCGGCCAATACAGCTTCGCTCCGGTTGAGTTGCCATGAATATGGCCATCGTGTGCTTACATGATTTTGATTCCGTTTATTTTACAAAAGCCCCCAGATGATCTTGACGGCGGTCCCTAACAGGACGAATCCAATGATGTATTTAAGCTGTTGCCCTTTGAGTTTTTCGCTCATTAACCACGCGCCAAATGCAGCCCCTCCCGCCGATGCGATACCGGTGGCACCGACCAGCGAATAATCCATTCCCGAAAGCGTTGCGTGGGCAAAGAAACCGGTCAGAGAAGCAAACACGACCACGAAAGAAGCGGTTGCTGACGCCCGTTTGGGTTCCAGCCCGGCCCCCACGAGTGCCGGGACGATGATGCTGCCACCTCCAACCCCTAACAGGCCACCGACAAAACCCGCAACACCGCCAAGGGACAAACTACTCAACATCTGGCTTCGCGCACTACGCTGAATTCCAGAAGATTTTGGCGCGTACAACAACATCATGAGGCTGGCAAAAATAAGAAAACCGGAGAACAGCCACAGTAGAAAATGGCGGTCTAACCTTTGGCTGACATGAACCCCGATTGGCGACAAAACCACGGCCACAATCAAAATGGGGAGTGCCAACCGCCATTCGACCAAACGCTTGCGAATGAATGTCGTTGTCGACACGCTCGTCGATATGGCATTCAGAAGCAAGGCGGTGGCCATCGCTGCATGAATTTCGACCCCTAGTGCCAAGAAGATCGGAACCAGAATAAAAGCGGCTCCGACTCCGGCCATGGCCATGATAGCGGTTAGAAAAAACGTTGCAACGGCAGCGATGGCAAGCATTTCAATTCCTTAGCAAAATGAGGATACAGTATGTCCAGCCAGTTTTTCCTGGCAAGGAATGCAAAGCCGTCCCGCTTCCGTGTCGATCAGTTTATCGACAAAGACACGTTCCCCACATTTGGCGCATAGTTCCGTGTCAAAGCAGCTTTTACCGCGTGGAAGTTCAAACGGCTTCTTTAGCCCGATATCGAGAAACATTTCTTCCGGCATCGATATGACCTTGTTAACCAGGGGGTCAGTGACTTCGGCGGGAATATCCTGTGGCGCTATGCCTTGTTTGCGTTGGGCAACAAAAGGCGAGTTGAGCATGTTGCCGAAAAACTCGTCCTTTAGCCGTACACGTACTGAGCGCCCGGTCTTCACGTCTATCAGAGTGAAAGCCATCTTGTTGTAATAGCGCTTCTCGATGTTCGACTTGCCGTAGGTGCATCCCGTAGCCGACATTACGCCATCCAGAAAGCATCCCGCAGCATGGCCTTTCCCTGTTTCTGCTATGACATGCAGCTCCTTGTCTTCTGCCCGTTCCACACCGAGCGCTCTCATCGCTGCTTGCGCAGCACGGTAGCCTAAAGGCATTGCTGGACACTTATGGCCGTGAAAGACCATCGCCGCTTCGAATTCATCGTGTGTCATTACTCTATCTCCTTCGTGAGTCGCGTAGCTTCCTGATGAAGCCACTATCTTGAAGACGAATGAACTCGCAAAAGGATGCAGAAATTTTCTTCGAGATTGATTTCAGTAATCCTCACGCCGAGGTGCGTGGTAACAAGCCCGACCACTGTAGTCAAAGTGCACTTGGCAATTACGTATCAACACCTCGCGCAACCGCTGACGAATTCTCCGTAACCTAGACTTCACGACGGAAAGACTTAACTCATGAGTATCGGCAAATTCTTGCTTACAAATGCTGTGCTGGGGGCAGTTTGGATATCGAATCTATGGTCACTCCCGTTTTTGCAACACTGATTTTCGACGATATCATTGGCTTGCTTAAATCTATCCAGCGTCAGAATCGCGCCACGATGAGTTCTGCGCCTGATGAACCTCAGAAAAATCATACGGCTTCAGATGAGCCATTCCGATATACAGGTTCTTCAACAGGCCGGTCGGCCGTTTGTATCATCAATGATCAGCATTCGCAAACCAGATAGGTGATTGTTTAAAAATTTATTGTTAGAGACTTACGACGCGAACGTCTGTTGTCGCGTCGTAAGCACCCAGGCTATCCTGGCCAGCTTGTTTGCGAGTGCGCAGGTCACAACAAAGTTGCTTTTTCTGCACATTAATTCCCTGGCCCAGTTTGCCTTTCTGGTGTTCTAGTTTTTGTTTTTTGTATGAACACTCTGGGGCACTGGACCAGTAATATTCGGATCTTTTTGTTGCCTCGTTTGCTGATCCCCAACAGAGTTGTTCGACCACCGGTGCTGTACTCACGTGGAAGCAGCCCCGTTGCCGCTGCGAAGTCACGACTACTGGCGTAGTGTTTCCCATCGCCAAGCTCAGTGGAAATAGTACTGACCGTGAGCGTTCCCACACAGGGAATGGTCAATAGACGTTGGCCACAACAGCCTGCCAGTACCTTCTGCGCTCAACCAACATACAAACCCAACGGCTGAATGAGTCATTCCTTTTCTCAGCGCCAATAAGCACTGAAAGATCCCCCTGTACCAAGAGCGTTCGCAGATACGAATAACCGGCTTTTGTGATCCTGCCGAGCTTCGGCTTTCCGCCGCTGCTGTATTGTGATTGCGTCAGTCCCAGCCAGGCGGCCAGTTGACGTCCATTTTTAAAATCATGTGCATTACCGATACTGGCGACCAGCGCACAGGCAGTTGTGGGGCCAACGCCCTTTAGCTCCATCAGCCGCTGACTGCGATGATCTGTTTTGGCCATGCGGGACAAAATTCGGTCATATTCAGTGATGTTAGCTTCAATGTGTTCCAGCAAATCATCAACACATTGCTGAACCTGAAGCGGTAAAGAGCTCTTCTGCACAGAAACTATGTGGCGCAGGGCATCAGTATTTTGTGGCGCGATGACACCGAATTCAGATATCAATCCTCGCAGACGATTATACGTTGCTGTTTTCTCTTCTATGAAACCCTGACGGGTGCGGTGTAAGCATTGCATTGCATCGCCTGCTGGCTTTCGTCCTTCACGGGTACAAATCGCATATGTGGGCGACGAACCGCTTCACAGATAGCCTGAGCATCAGCTGCATCATTCTTCCCTGATTTGCCGGCCATGCGGTAAGTAGACACAAATTTAGCGGCCATCAGACGTGGCTCATGACCATACTGCCGAAATAACCTTGCCAAGTAGTGAGCCCCAGAGCATGCTTCCATCCCGATAACACAGGGAGGCAAACCTGCAATGGACTCAGGAAGAGCAGCACGCGAAACTTTAGGTTTAACCAGAACAGTTCTGCCATTCTGATCAACACCGTGAACAGCAAACACATTTTTAGCAAGATCGATACCGACAGTCGTGATAGTCATAACGAATTACTCCGGGACGATGTGTACCCCATGATTGCACAAGAGTTAATCAGGCGCATAATCAGGGAAAGTCCCTTCCATTCGTTAAGATGATTTTTTGTACGGTTATGGCCCGATCAAAGACCGAGCCGAATGGGTTAACTCTCACCGAAGATAATTTTCTCGAGATCCTGCAAGTCCTGCTGTGATTGCTCGTTAAGGTTGGCCTCTGTTTTGTCGTACCAGCTAAGTAACTTCTGGCCAAGTGGTGTCAAAACCGAGCCTCCACCTTTGCTGCCGCCTGTTGACGTGATGACCACGGGCTTACCTATCCCTTTGTTTAACGTATCAATCAGGAGCCACGCCCTTTTATAGGGTATACCCAAATCTTTTGCGGCGGCTGACAGGGAATGAAACCCATCTATAGCGCGCAATAGATCGATTTTACCCGGCCCCAGCGAGATGTTGTCATTAATGTAAATTCGGGGTCTGACCAAAATAAAATCAGATATAAGCGCTTTTTTATTCATCCTGATACCTTTCTCGAAATTATTTTTGCCGGGTGTGTTTGAACGTTTTGATGGCGGAGATAAGAAGGATCACCCCAAGTAAAGTCATAAGTACTTTAACCGGGAACAGGCCGACCAGAAGTCCGCCAATTGCCGCACCAATCACAGATCCGATGACCATCCATACAAACAGCGGCCTTTCTTTTTTCAGAATCTGGAAAGCATCTGCATTTGTATAACGGGAAAAACCAACAATCATTGTGGGCAGGCTAATCATCAATGACAGGCTTCCGGCCAGTTTGATATCAACCCCGAACAGGATAACGATTGTGGGGATCAGAAGCTCACCGCCTGCCACACCGAGCAATGCTGCGACTATCCCGATAAAGAACCCTGAAATCACACCTGCAATAATTGTGGCAATACCGGGTTGAAATAACCCGCCGGAAATACTGTGCAGTGGTAGCCATGCTTCTGAGAACATGACGAACGACAGTAAAACAAGGAGGAGCAGAATGATTCTGTCCAGCCAGATTCTGGACATCTTAATGGCGCGGCCTGCGGCCCACCATGCCCCAATAAGACTTCCTGCCAGTAAATTCATGACAATATCAAGATGCTCTACCAACTGATCGGTGGCTATCGATTTTGTGCGGAAAATTAGAGCGATAGCGACAACAGCGAGGCTCATTGCTTTGTTAAAGATGACGGCTTCCAGGGTGGGTATTTTGAAACTACCGATCAGGACGGGAAGGCGAAACTCAGCCCCACCGAGCCCAATCAGCCCTCCTAAAGCCCCAATTACCGCGCCTGAGAAAAAACCTTTTCCATTCCTTTTTGAAACTGATGACATGCATTCCTCTCTGATTCGTTATGTCATTCTTGACATAACGATGAGCATAGCATTTCAGATGATAAGTTTGATAGTACGTTGTATAGGCGGGAATTGATCCAGCTTAAAGCTGATTCAATCAGTACCGGTGATTTTATTAAGCGCCTGTATCCGACAAACCTGAGAAGAACTGTAGCCGGTTGCTTCTGCTGTCTCCCGTATACTGAGTTTCTTAACCTGTCGGTAGTACAACACCTTCTGGTGTCGTTCACTGTCTGCCTGCTTGCCCCGGTATTTACCCAGGGAATGAGCACGCTCAATTCCCTGTTGCTGTCGCTGGCGACGACTCAGCCAGTCCTTATGCGACATTGCGGCCATCAGATCGATCAACATATTGTTGATCGCCGTGATAACTGCGCGGGTTATCGGGTCAGCCTGTGAAGGATCTTTATCTGACAGAGCCTGCCATGAAGTTGGGACGTCAAGACTGACGATCCGCAGTTCATGTTGCTCAATCTGCTTTTTCAGCGTCATCCAGTCGCTGTTGCTCAGACGGGTCAGACGGTCTATCTGCTCGACAAGTAAAATATCATTGTGGTGACTGTCCATTAGCAGGCGTCCCAGCTCCGGGCGGTCGAGTTTTGTTCCGCTGATATTCTCCCGGTAGTAACTGGCTATTTTATACCCTCGTTCCTGAACGAACTGCTCCAGCATATCTTTTGCTCGATCGGCAAACTGATCTTCCGTCGACGCTCTCAAATAAGCTCTGATGAACATTTTTTCACCGCATTATCGCTTTTAGGTTATTGCATTTATTCTATCGCATATAGGTTATGTCATTCATCGTGTACCGTCACGTTTTTATTATGGCGTCAGGGTGTACCCTTATGCGATAACCATTTTTGTTAAAAATACCGCATCGGATAATTTATGAGGGAAACTATATGGCAAGGAGGCAGATTCTTTCTCTGTCGGAAAGAGAATCATTACTGGCATTGCCAGACGATGAGTTAACGCTGACCCGGATGGCCTATTTCAGTGAGCATGATCTGGCGCTTATCTGTGCTCACCGTAAACCCGCCAGCCGTTTTGGTTTTGCCGTCCTTCTTTGCTATCTGAAAAATGTTGGCTTTGCCCCGGATAAAAAAATCCCACCCTCTGATGCACTGCTGAAACATATCGCCAGCAGGCTAAATCTTACCGGTGATCTCTGGCCTGCTTACCTTTCCGGCAGGGATACGACCCGGCGCGAGCATTTAACCGAACTGTACCGCTATCTTGGCGTGAAGGCATTTACCGGCAAAATACAGCAGGACTGTATTACACACCTGCTGTCGATGGCGACGCGTACTGATAAAGGTATTCTCCTGGCCGAAGAGATGCTGGTCTGGCTCCGGCAGAACAACGTAATAATCCCCGCGATTGATGTCGTGGAGCGTACCTGTGCTGAGGCCATGGCAGGCGGCGATAAAATCGTATTTCAGACTCTGAATGCCCCGTTAACTCCGGCTCACAGGGATGCCCTGGATCGTTTACTTGAGTCATCGGATAATCAGTCTTCCAGGCTGACATGGCTTCTGCAACCGCCGGGTAAAATCAATGGTAAGAACGTGCTGCAACATCTTGATCGGCTCAGCAGCGTTGAATCGCTGGCATTACCGGAAGGTATAGATCGTACCATTCACCAGAACCGGTTGCTGAAACTGGCGCGGGAAGGCCGGAAGATGAGTAGCCGTGATTTGACCCGATTTTCAGCAACCCGGCGTCATGCGATCCTGGTGTGCGTGCTGGAAGAAGCCAGAGCCACACTGACAGACGAAGTGATTGAGTTGCATGAGCGAATGCTGAACAGCCTTTTCAGCAAAGCCAAAAGAACACAGGCAGAGCGCCTTCAGCAGACCGGAAAGCTGATCCAGTCAAAACTGAGGCAGTACATCGATGTCGGTCAGGCGCTGTCTGATGCCCGCGATTCCGGTGACGATCCATGGCTCGCAATAGAAAATATACTCCCATGGCCTGAATTTGTCGCCAGTCTGGAGGAAACACGCCATCTCGCCAGAAAAAATAATTTTGACCCGCTGCATATTATTACCGAGAAATACAGCATATTACGGAAATATGCCCCACGCATGTTATCCACTTTACAGTTAGTCGCAACCCCGGCAGCGCAACCTCTGGCTGATGCGCTGGTTGTGATCAAGGATATGTACCTGAAGCACTCACGTAAAGTTCCGGCGACTGCGCCGCTTGAGTTTGTCCCTGAAAGCTGGCACAGGGTGGTGATTACACCTGCGGGTATTGATCGGCAGTATTATGAATTTTGTGCGCTCAGCGAGCTTAAGGGAGCGTTGCGCTCCGGGGACATCTGGGTTAAAGGCTCACGGCGCTACAAAAATTTTGATGATTACCTCATTCCCGAAAAGGACTTTGACAAACTCACTCCGGCGCTGCCACTGCCCGTATCTGCTGATTACCATGAGTACATTACCAGCCGTATGACCCTGCTTCAGTCCAGACTTGAAGAGGTCAATGCCATGGCAGCCCTTGGTGAACTGCCCGATGTGGAAATTTCCGACAGGGGCGTAAAAGTCTCTCCGCTGGATAACTGCGTACCGGCGCAGGTTTCACCGCTGGCAGAGCTGGTTTACAGCATGCTACCGCGCCCTAAAATCACGGAAATTCTCGATGAGGTAAACGGCTGGACGACGTTTACCCGACATTTTTCGCATATAAAAAATGACATTACCCGTCCCGATACCCGCCTGCTTCTCACCACCATTCTTGCGGATGGCATCAATCTTGGCCTGACAAAAATGGCAGAAGCCTGCCCCGGGAGTACCAAATCATCACTTGAAGATATTCAGGCATGGTACATCCGCGACGAAACCTATTCAGCCGCCCTTGCAGAACTGGTAAACGCGCAGGGGAAAAGGCCGCTGGCGGCATTCTGGGGAGACGGGACAACATCATCATCAGATGGACAGAATTTCAGAACAGGCAGCACTGGCCGCTACGCAGGACAGGTTAACCCGAAATATGGGCAGGAGCCCGGACGACAGTTTTATACCCATATTTCGGATCAATACAGCCCGTTTTACACCTGCATAATAAGTCGGGTCAGGGATTCAACCCATGTTCTCGATGGCTTGCTGTACCACGAAAGTGACCTGAAAATCAGGGAGCATTACACCGATACCGCGGGTTTCACCGATCATGTCTTTGCCCTGATGCATCTGCTGGGATTTGCGTTCTGTCCGCGAATCAGGGATCTCCATGACAAGAAGCTGTTTATCAAAGGGAAAGCAGACCAGTACCCGGCGCTTCAGTCACTGATATCAACGACCAGCCTGAACCTGAAAGAGATCGAAATTCACTGGCGTGAAGTGTTGCGTCTGGCAACCTCGATAAAGCAGGGAACAGTGACGGCATCCCTGATGCTGAAAAAGCTTGCCAGCTACTCAAAGCAAAATGGACTTGCCAAAGCACTGAGAGAAATTGGCCGTATTGAACGAACGCTGTTTATGATCGACTGGTTCCGCGATCCGGCACTTCGTCGGCGGGTCCAGGCGGGACTGAATAAAGGAGAAGCCCGTAACGCGCTGGCGCGCGCGGTATTCCTGCACCGTCTGGGTGAAATCAGGGATCGTAAACCGGAAAATCAGAGCTATCGCGCCAGTGGACTGACGCTGCTGACGGCAGCTATCTCGCTGTGGAATACCGTCTATATGGAAAGAGCGGTCGATGCCCTGAAGCGTAAAGGGGTGAAGATCAACGATCAATTGCTGTCGCATTTGTCCCCGCTAGGCTGGGAGCATATCAATCTGACAGGCGATTATATCTGGAAAAGCAACCGGATACCGGCTTCCGGTAAGTTTCGTCGGTTGAGACCCGCTAAAGTCGAAAGGTCAAAAAATAGCCTTAACGTACAATAATTTTCGATATCCAAACTGACCCCAAGTAAGGACGGTCGCGCCTGTGGTGGTTTTATCTCCGTGGAGCGCCTGGCCCCGGCCATAATTGTTAGTTCGATACCCCATGAGTCACGCCTCCGGGTATTGCCAGAAAGTCGGGGGCTTCAGCCATACCTTTGCGCGATAACAGCACTAATCTGTCCTGCGGGGTCGAGACAATTTCATCCCCGTTATCCAGTACGCTGCCCACCAGCGCGAGCCCTTTCTCGAAGTGTGTAGCTTTCTGGCCAGCGCTTGAAACAATCCGTGCAGATGAACCATCGGTATAAGTGACTGCATCACCCTCCACTGCGATTTTGACCATTTGACCGTTGCCTAGATCCATAACCCTGGCGCTATCAACAGCGGTTACGACACCACCTCGCGCAGTCAGGCTTCCCTCGACCGCAACACGCCAGATTGCTGTTACCGGGTGTTGGCGATCCCTTTCAGCGTTCTGCTCAATAATTTGTCGAGCATCCACATCCATTGCGGCCAGATCAGCGTCAGAGAAAGGGGATTTGTCAAAGTCGGCCAGCATTTGTTGAGTTGCTTCATTTGTAAACTGCTTCATCGTTATTACTCCTTATAAAATGTACGGATAAATTCCGAATTGTATACGAAGTAAGCACGAGTAAATTCTGAAAATGAACTGAGGAATCATATGGTTGCAATTTGTTATGTGCAGTTACCCACTTCTGGACAAGTGATAAGAAAAACCTGAAGAGTGATAGCGGAAAATAACTTTCGGAAAAGGAGGTGCGAAAATTCCTGGCTCCTGTCTATAATACTGTATGGATATACAGCACCACGAAGAGCAGAGCATTATGAAACTTATCCCAGTGACACAACAATCACCAGGCCAATTCCCGTTGTTCGTTGAGCCTGTCAGCGCAGGTTTCCCTTCAGTCGCTTCCGATTATGTTGATGAATTTATTGATCTAAATACTCACCTCATCAAACATCCATCTGCAACCTACTTCTTACGAGTAACAGGTTCATCGATGGTAGAGGCACGTATTCACGAAGGCGATCTGGTCATCGTGGATAGCTCACTTGAGGCGAAAGAGGGGGATATTGTGATTGCGACCGTTGATGGTGATTTCACCATTAAGCGGTTGCAGCTAAGCCCGGCTCCCGCGCTACTGCCAATGAATAGCCGGATGTCACCGATCTATCTGAAAGAAGGCGAAGAACTGGCCATTTTTGGCGTGGTGACCTTCATCGTGTACAAGGCCTTGTGATGTTCTGCCTGGTGGATTGCAACTCATTTTACGCCTCCTGCGAGAGAGTCTTTCGGCCCGATCTGGTGAACAAGCCAATTGTATGCCTTTCGAACAATGATGGCATGGTCGTGGCACGTTCAGCGGAAGCTAAAAAATTAGGTATCCAGAATGGTGACGTGTACTTCCAGAAGAAAGCATTCTTTGAAGCTAACGGTGTACATGTTTTCAGTTCTAACTATGCCTTGTACGCGGAGATCTCCCGTAGGGTGTGTGAGACATTATTTAAATTCTCCAGTAATACTGAGGTCTACAGTATTGATGAAGTTTTCCTTTCGTTTGAAGGAATGCAGAAAAATTATAATTTTGATGACTATGGAAGAGAAATAAAGAAAACCGTATTAAAGAGCACCCATATACCCGTGGGGGTGGGCATATCGACAACTAAAACTTTGGCAAAACTAGCAAATAAAGCTGCAAAAACATGGACTAAAACAGGCGGAGTGGTTGATCTCAGCAGTCCAGAAAGACAACGTAAATTATTGCCATATATTGACGTAAGCGATGTCTGGGGGGTGGGCCGGAGATATGCCACCAGACTGAACAGCATGGGCATCAGGACTGCTCTCGATCTGGCCAATGCGCCAACATCGCTTATCCGTAACACATTTGGAGTCGTACTGGAGCGAACGCAGCGCGAATTGAATGGCGAGTCCTGCATAGCCCTGGAAGAGGTGAGGAAGGTTAAGCAGCAGATCATCAGCTCGCGTTCATTCGGCCAGAAAATAGAGCACTACGAAGCAATGCACCAGGCGGTGTGTGAGTATGCCGAACGTGCAGGCGAGAAGCTGCGCGAAGAGAAGCAATACTGTCGCTGCATAACGGTTTTTATTGGCACAAGTTACTATTCGAAAACGGCCCCTTACAGTGGCCAGCAGACAGTCAAGCTGGAAAACCCCACCGCCGATACCCGGGAAATCATTGCGGCTGCGGTCGCAGGGCTCCGGCATATCTGGCAGGAGGGATACCGATACCATAAAGCCGGAGTGATGCTATCTGACTTTTATGATAGCGCCACCAGCCAGCTCGATTTGTTTGGTGAGAACCGACTCTTTGCCAATGGTGAAGCGTTGATGGGCGTGATGGATAGAATTAACCGGTCAGGTCGGGGGAAATTATGGTTTGCGGGCCAGGGCATCGACAAAGACTGGACGATGCGGCGGGAGTTATTGTCACCATCCTATCTCACTAACATTAATGAAATCCCTCGCGTCAGGATTGGCTAATCAGCAGTGAAAACTTCATTCGTCATCGATAAAATTCGTCTGTAAACAAAACGAACTTGATATACTCGGTTTCGCTTGTTATGAGTATGTATGTACATACAGTCCTCCGTGCAGCGGAGGGAGTTTAGAGCCCTTTTTCGGGGATAGAAATGAATATCTCAACAACTTTCCAGACGCTGGAGAGCGAGATCACACAACTTCGTGGAGTGCTGGGTTCCCGGCTTCCGCTCAAGGCGAGTGTCTGCGTCCTGCCAGCCGTTGCTGATGGCGAAGAAGATATGGCCATCGAACACATCATGCCTGAGCTGAAACAGGGACACGATGCTGTCCATGCTGCCTGCGCGGCATACGCTGACCTGCATATCAGGGATGGCTATTCGCAGAAGTCCGCTCGGCGCACTACCGGCGTATTATGGTACGACAATACAGATGCGGAATTCTCTCAGCTGGTTACCCGTTTGGTGACATCCATCAACCAGCATAAAGAGAGCATTCAACGCCACATCATCGAAAACTACGGTGGTGATCGCCGACCGGAATACATGCGCTTCAACGCGCTGCATAGCGCCTGCCCTGGTGTCATGACCCTGCATCTCTATCGGCAGCTGCGTATGTTTGATAATGCTAACGTCAATCTGGTCAGTTTCGGCTGGAGGCAAAAGACGCTTTTTAGCAGGGTTAACAAAATCGAGTTGCTCCAGAAGATGGGCAAGGACATCGAGGAAGATGAAGATAAATCAGTCAGACTCAACTCGTTGATTAAGGCTATTGCGCGTGTACCGGAAGAAAAGCTTCGCTTACGCCGTCCGGTTAAAGTGCATCCAGCTGCAAACATCGCGATGGCTGATCCTGAACACCCCGACCAGATACTGCGTCTTTCTGCCGCTTCATCTATGCCGTTCATTATCATTCAGGATGAGCACGTGAAAATTCGGCCATTGCCAGAGTTCGTGGCCAATGAAGTAAAGCCGAGGAGTAACCGCCTCAAGACAGATGTGATCGGTATATTCCACGGCGAAAGTATCGAAATGATTCTCTGACCACACCGGCCAAAGGACTGGCCGTATTCCCCCCTCATAATTTCGTCACTCGCCGTCCATGCCATACCCTGAAACTAATATTGAAAATTCATTATGTTCAGCAAGGAATGTGGCGTGAAATACTTTGAATGTGCGCTCAGGTTCAGAATCGCCCCAGGTGACGTGTATGGGATCCACCAGCAACTGGATAAGGTAGTCCAGGAACGTTCTGGGTCGCGACTCCCATACACCTTCTACTCTCGCAAACAAAGTGCCTCCGACACCCAGGTTGTTCTGAGAACGGCTGTTGCACTCGGGCTCCCTGGCGAAGTCATGAAGGAAATCATGTTTGTGTCTGGCCAGAAAATTCGAATCTGCGGCTCGCTGGCCACTATTCGACGCGAGGAAGCTGGAGGCCGGAAAAGAGAGATTTGTCCACCTGCCCATGAACTCCCGGATTATATCCACTATCACCTGGAACGGGCCGGAGTGATCTGTGGACGGTTACGTATCGTTCGAAGCACCAAGTTCCATATTATTAAGCCCGGGAGCGTTGGCCGTACATCCCACAAGATCATTGTACCGATGAGCCAGTACGATGCTGAATGCGTGATTGAAGATGTCGGCGCACTTGAACAGGCATACGCTTTCGGGATCGGCAGAAAGCGGATATTCGGCTTTGGCTATATGAACAGCATCGAAGTGCTTTCCTGAACAGGCCATTAAGCATAGTTATTATCTGAATTTCAAACCGACTCGCAAACTTACGGCATTAACACTTCTGATACACCCTTTAAATGCTGTAAACTGTTGTAGCCCTTACTAAATCGTAAGAGTGGGGATTTGCAGCCCCGACTAATGACACGCCGTTCATGTACTTGAACGGTTCGCACTCGCTCGCCTGTTTTTTGTCAATGGTGGGTCGGGGCGTGGGAGCCTTACGGCTCGCCAGTCGTCATTAGCTGGTACTGCAAACCATGTTCCGATTCACCACCAAAGGAAATGGAGATGGAAAAACAGGACTGGCATAAGGCAGACATCATAGCTGCGCTACATAAGAAAGGTTTGTCACTTGCCTCACTGAGTAGGGCTAACGGTCTTTCAAGCAGCACTCTGGCAAATGCACTGACACGTGACTGGCCTAGAGGCGAGATCATCATCGCTAATGCAATTGGTGAAGAACCTCAAGAAATATGGCCAACCCGATATTTTGATAAGGCAGGAATGCCGATCAAGAGAATCATAAGAAAACCGGTTTAAATGAAAAAGGCTGGCATTTTTGCTGGCCTTATATACCTCCTGGCTCTGCTACTGAAACCACTAACACCGATCAAATGGTCATCAGCGAAATACCCCGTTCATTTCTATTGACCTCTTTACCTCCATGTAATCAAATTGATGGAATAATAACGGTTACGAGAGACAAACTGATGACGGTGTTATCTGCCCCTGAAATGCGCTTTGGAACCAAACAGGATGTTCCCTTTATCATAGCGGTGATTCGCGACGGTATGCGGGATGGGTATTTTAACTTTGATGATGATGACGGACTGTCTCAGTTCGAAAGTCAGATCTCAGAAGCCATTGCCAGGCGGGAACGGGGAGAGAATTGCGCCGATTTCTTGTTTGTCTTTGATGCTCAACATAATGGCGCAGCGATAGGTTTTGCCCTACTGACGGGCAAAAATGGTGCAAATGGACTTGCTTCACATCTGGAAATCAGGATGTTTGGTGTTACCAGGAGTCAAAGACAAAAAGGATTTGGGCGCTCCATGTTGCAAAGTATTCTGGATGCTACTCCCGGCCATAAAGTGGAGGCATCCTGTCTTCCTGCATCAGTTGTCATGGCCAGGATGCTGACTAATGCGGGTTTTCACGTCAAAGAGATAAGCCCGTTTGGAAAGCGTACTTTCAGACGCTAATGTAAAATTCAGATAAAAAAACCGGCTGACGAATTCAGTCGGTTTAGTAATCCTGCAAAAGGATGCTGGACAGCGACGGACGACTTCAGAGCTGTGGCAATGGCCCCTGGTTATCTTCAGTCGCAGCCTGGTCTTTATCCGGGGTGGCCGTTGCAGTCCGCGAGGCATCAAATGAGACCGTTGGGTCGCTGAGAGTCAGGATGCCAGTGTCTTCAACTTCTCGCGTTGTCAGCGTAAGCTCAGATTTACTGTCATCACACTTATTCGTTTTCTCCGCCAGTGCCTTGCACCAGATATAACGACCTCTCTGGGCATCAGAGACTGAAGGCTCTCCATATTTCTCGATCGCCGACTTCAGTAAGAGATCAGGGTTGCTGAATGAAAAGCGGATTTTGTAAGCCACCGGCTCAATGGGGTCAACTGCCGTATCGGGGATAAAATAGACCACCGTCTCCTGGTGAGCATCTCCCCAGAAAATACTATTCAATGAGTTGTTACTGTAGCGCTTTTGAATTTCTTCACCAGCAGACTGGCCAAGTTTGTCAGTGATAGCAGTGATCGCTTCAGAAGCTGTCATCCGCAGGCTTACCGGCCCTATAGAAAAAGACATAACATCAAAGCTATTCAGGGGGGTAATGGTGCTTTCTGGAGCGGTAGATGAATCGGGTACGTCATCACTGTACAGACTGTCATCCCCCGGAGAAGGCGTTACAGGTGCTGAATTTTGGATGTCAGGTGTGTAGCTGGGATCGGGAGCGTATAGGCCCATTGTATCATTCTGTACAGCAGAATATACCGAAGCGGTCGGCAGGACGGTAAGGAGCGCAAGGGCGCAGTATCCAAGGTATCTGGTCATATTCACCTCGTCAGTAGCAGTTGTCCTACTGTAACAGCGCGAGGTTTGAGAACATCATGGAAATGGGGTCAAAGCGGGGCGAAAAACAAGCCTGATTCACATGGCTTACGTAGCAGCATGGAGATCTCCTGAAGTCGGAGAAAATGAGTCAGATAACGCGAATATCGAAAATGGAACGAAGTACTTAATTACCTAACAGGAGGTACATGTTAACCTGACGAACATTGCTTACTGCCTATTTGTAGATTCAGGCTACAGGGAGAATCCAAGTGCCAAACTGCATACCCCTTAATCCGGTATTACCTAAAAACTTCGACGATACACCTAATGAAAAGCGCTCAAAGTCTCAGCTTGATGCCTGGTGGGATCATCCATATGGCATTACTTGCCCGGACGGGAAAATCACTGTTCGATGCCTGAATGGAGGAGCTTGGGATCGTTCGACAGTGCTGGGAGTAGCGGACAATTACGAAGAAGCCTGCGAGCTCGCAGAGCGCGAGCAATCAGCATGGGTCAAACGCCGTGCGGAGCCAATATTCTACTATAGCGGTGAAGCTCCATTCAGAGCGATAAGGGATGCACAACGTCCTGATCAGGAGCAGACCTTTGTCGCGTCTTTTGACACGCAAGATGAGCTAATCAGCTGGCTTAATAGTCAGAAAACCAGTTAATACCAAGTCTGGAAGTCTGCTTCTCAACAGACTTCCACATTTGATTATCAAGCTCCCCATAATTTGGGTTCAGTATAAACATTCCATTACGTTCTATTCCCCTCATTACATTCATCTATCCGTAAATTTCGTTAGCCAGCACATCGGGGTGATACTGATGTCAGGTAAACAAAACGGATGCAAAAATGCAGACATGTTCGGAAGTCCTGGCGGTTGAAATATTCAATCAAGTTGGACGTGAGGCAGCTATTGCTCAATATAACTTAATTTGTGAAATAGCCCAGCGACGTTACGAAGACAGCCTGGCCAAATATGGTTCCGTGCCAGCTGGTTTCACCGCGCTCAATTTCCTCCATCCGGCAGAACTTCAGGAGCGTTACATCCTGGGGTTGGGAATTCAGCTTTGTATCGATGAGCAGCATGAAGCCAGGGAACGGGTTTTAGCTCGCTGCCTGGCAAGAAAAAGGGCCGCATAAACAGGTGATAAAACAACTCAGCTATAGCTGAACACGCACTAATTGGCTATGTTAACAAAACGAACAAGGTGGCGATTATGTACAGTGAATCTATCGATCGTGCTATCAGTATCCTCAAGGACGCGGGCGAAAAAATCGGTATGGAACTGGGTAGTAATGTGACATCTCAGGAATCAGAACTGCTTGAGGATGCGCTGGTGGGCCTGACTAAAGTTAAAGGGCAACTCTGCGGTAATCACTCCTTAACTGATGTAAAAGCGGACGTCGTGCCTTTTAGTCTCAGTTCGACGAAGAACGTCGATAGCCCGCATTAATTAACAACCACCAACTGGACGGAAGGGATATGACTGAAGACAACGCCGGTAGTGTTTCTGGAAAAGCACAGAACGCCCCAAAAGCAAATGCCCACCTGGACAGGCTCTTTGATTTCATTGTGACAGAAATCAAAGAGCAGGGTGCAGCACCGTCTTACGAGCAGATCTGTTCTTCTCTGGGGTATTCAAAAGGGCTCGTTTCCCGGCGTATCCGGCAGTTGCATGACCAGGGACGAATCATTATCGATGGTGAAAGAAAGTCTATGACGCTGCGCGTAGCGAAAGGACAAGGTCATGATGACATTGCCGAACTCCCGGACATGACCAGTGACAGGAAAGCAATCATCACGTATGTCAAAAAATACATGAACAGAAATGGTGGCCGTGGGCCATCAGTTCACGCAATAGGGAAAGCGCTCGGCTTCTCGAATAACAAGGCGCGTAGACATGTGGACTATCTCGACGAAGTAGAGAGGGTACGTTACAGCCCTCATCTTAATGAAGTAATCGTTATCAATCAGGGTGATTACGTTAAAATTACCCAGGACAACGATGAACCACCGAGCCCGGCAGAAGGTTAGCCATGATTCGCATATGGAGAGAAGTTGTAAACGTAAAGGTTCAGGACGGGAGCCGTAACGGACGAATCTGGTTTCTTGAACTTTCGTGTGGCCATCATGCTGTCAGACGTATACCTCGATTACGTCTGCATAATCTGACGCAATTCGAACGACTTGAGCCACCAGCTAAATGTCACTGTGTATTGTGTGAAATAGATGCTATTGCAGGACAAAAATAGCAATAAACACAACATAAAAGCCCTCAATTTGTCCCCATTGTTTTTAGCCTGACAGCATTGGTACTGATAGCCTAATCATATTTAAACGCATAACCCTATGGTGGACATATGAAAAAAGCTGTTTTTGGCCTTTTAGCACTATTGCCCTTCATAACCAGCGCAGAATCGATCGATCCGAACGATTTCTATGCTCAGCAGCCTTCTCAAAACTACCAACAACCTGCTGCCAGCGAGCGTAAGCGTCAAGCCACTGCCGCCTGTTGCGATTACTAACGATTGACGATGATAGAGTCCTCTTATTAACGTTAATGGACTCTATCAATGTCAAACACTCTTCAGCCCCGCAGGGCGCGGGCGTCCTACTCAATGGACTTTAAGCTGGCTCTCGTCGAAAAGTCATATCAGCCTGGAGCCTGTGTTGCCCGGTTGGCGCGGGATAATGGAATTAATGACAATCTGCTGTTTACCTGGCGCCAGCGTTACAGACATCTTCTGCCCGATGAAATACAACGGTCAATCAGAGAGCAAGACTCTGTTATCCCCGTTGTCTTGCCTGATATGGTCCTGTCACACCATGCTGAGCCGCACTATGAATCCGCCGCTCCAGCCTGCCGCGAGGCCATGACATGCGAGGTGACTGTCGGCGGTGCCAGCCTGCGTCTGTCCGGGGATTTATCACCTGCACTTCTGAAAACGCTGATCCGCGAGCTGAGCGGGAGGAGCCGATGATACCCTTACCGTCAGGCACTCGTATCTGGCTGGTTGCCGGGGTCACCGATATGCGTAAGTCCTTCAATGGTCTGGGCGAACTGGTCCAGCATGTTCTTGATGACAATCCGTTCTCCGGCCACCTGTTTATCTTCCGTGGTCGTAAAGGTGACACCGTGAGGATCCTCTGGGCTGATGCTGACGGTCTGTGTCTGTTTACCAAACGTCTGGAAGAGGGACAGTTCGTCTGGCCTGCTGTACGCGACGGCAAAATCGCCATCACCCGCTCACAACTCGCCATGCTCCTCGATAAGCTGGACTGGCGGCAACCTAAAACTGCACGCCTTAACTCACTGACGATGTTGTAAAAAGCGCATGACCGCATTATAAATGGGGTCATGAGTCAGGACTATCTCGCCCGTATCGCTGCGCTGGAAGACGCGCTTCGCCAGAAAGACAGCCAGCTCAGTCTCGTTGCTGAGACTGAGTCGTTCCTGCGTTCGGCGCTGGCCCGCGCAGAAGAGAAAATAGAGAACGAAGAGCGTGAAATAGAACATCTGCGGGCTCAGATAGAAAAACTGCGCCGAATGCTGTTCGGTACCCGTTCAGAAAAGCTACGCCGGCAGGTCGAAGAAGCCGAAGCCCTGCTGAAACAGCAGGAGCAGCAAAGCGATCGTTACAACGGCCGGGACAATGATCAGCAGGTTCCGCGTCAGTTGCGCCAGTCCCGTCATCGTCGCCCGTTACCGGAACATCTTCCCCGCGAAATAAACAGACTGGAGCCAGCTGAAACCAGCTGTCCTGGTTGCGGTAGTGATATGGCCTATCTCAGCGAAGTCAGCGCGGAGCAACTGGAGCTGGTCTCCAGCGCCCTGAAAGTGATCCGCACGGTCAGAGTGAAAAAGGCCTGTACCCGATGCGACTGCGTCGTTGAAGCGCCAGCGCCCTCACGTCCTATCGACCGGGGCATCGCCGGGCCGGGTCTGCTGGCCCGCGTGTTAACGGCCAAATACTGTGAACACCTGCCGCTGTATCGCCAGTGCGAAATCTTTGCCCGTCAGGGTGTGGATCTGAGTCGTGCGCTGCTCTCCAACTGGGTGGATGCGTGCTGCCGGTTAATGGCCCCGCTGGATGAAGCCCTCTACCACTACGTGATGGACTGCCGCAAACTGCATACGGATGACACTCCGGTGCCCGTGCTGGCGCCGGGCAGAAAGAAGACGAAAACCGGGCGTATCTGGACATATGTCCGTGATAACAGAAGCGCGGGTTCATCAGATCCGCCAGCGGCATGGTTCGCCTTCTCACCGGACCGACAGGGGAAACACCCTCAGCAACATCTTCGGCACTATCATGGCGTGCTGCAGGCAGATGCCTTCGCAGGGTACGACAGGTTGTTCAGCGCAGAGCGTGAAGGTGGCCCGTTGACAGAAGCGGCATGCTGGGCTCATGCGCGGCGCAAAATCCATGACGTCTATATCAGCACCCGGACGGCCACAGCAGAGGAGGCTCTGAAGCGCATCAGTGAGTTATACGCGATAGAAGAGGAAATACGCGGCCTTCCGGCATCTCAGCGGCTGGCCGCCAGACGGTCCCGAAGTAAACCGTTGCTGATATCCCTGCATGACTGGTTGGTGGAGAAAAGTGCCACTCTGTCGAAAAAATCCCGGTTAGGCGAGGCGTTCGCTTATGCACTGAACCAGTGGGATGCCCTGTGTTACTACTGCGATGATGGTCTGGCAGAGCCGGATAATAACGCTGCTGAGCGAGCGCTACGAGCGGTCTGTCTGGGCAAGAAAAACTACATCTTCTTCGGCAGTGATCATGGTGGTGAACGTGGTGCCCTGCTGTATGGTCTGATCGGAACGTGCAGGCTGAACGGTATCGATCCAGAGGGTTACCTTCGCCATATCCTGAGCGTATTGCCGGAGTGGCCCATCAACAAAGTGGCCGAACTGCTGCCATGGAACGTAGATCTCACCAATAAATAGCCGTCAATACGGCGCTCACTTAACGCTTACCAGCGAGCAACAGGACGATGCTGACAATTCCAGTGACCAGACAGCTGCGATCGTATTGAACCTGGAAAGTTACAAACCGCTGGGGAATTTTGTAGTCCCCCAGGGAGTAGAACGCCCATTCATTGGTCTTATTAACAGCAAAATTTTCATACTGTCTGAGCAACCAGATAAACGCTTGGCTGGCCTATGGATAGGTCGTAGTCAGGATGGTCGTGAAGCACTTTGTGGTTACCTGAACAACAGTATGCAGGTCAGAAAATGTTATTACATCTTATATCGTGAGTAAAAAATGGGGCCGTAGCCCCATTTATTTTAATGTTTGAATGAGGGTATAAAGGGTATTACTGGATTTGTTCCTAGCGAAGCTAATTCGTTAGGCGCAAGATAACGTCGCAGTTCAGTAATCAATATATCAACTGATTTATCCCAGCCATCTCTCACAATGTTTAGAATGTGCCGAGCTGGATAATGTGTTAGAAAAGGATGGTTGGGGCCAAATTTATTAAGGTGTTCAATAGTACCTATTGCATCGAGATAATCTGTAACAAGATGGTGTTCTGACTCAAAAATAGCGACAAATTTATAACCATCAGCAGCGTTTACCCACTGGCAAGTACAGTCATTAAGCTGAAATTGATTAGAACGTTTTTCCCCCTTGGGTTTAGGATTGACTCCAATACCAAAAGACAAATACAAACCTTTCCTTCCCCAGAAGGCCGGTCTCTTCAAGTCCTGACCATTGTTTCCTTCGACCTCTCCAAGAATGCCAAACAAAGTAGCTGATTCTTGGTTAGGATTCGTTCTCATACGGAAAAGAATGCATAGATCTGCAAACTTTAAGCTATTATAAACTGAATTATAAAAGACATTCTCATGGCCAAGTAGATAAGGATTATGCTCTACCGCAAAATTAGTGCCACTTCTAAAGTCACGGCAGCTAATGAATACACCAAACTGGCTCATATTAGCGAGGATATCGACATTGCGATAATCAGACAAATTAATAAGTATAGTATTTAAGACTTCTCTACCTTCATAACTCATCAGATAGTGGCAGAGCAAATTTTGTAGACCGAAGTTTCTGAACTGATCTTTAATTAAAGAAAAATATCCTTCACCAGCTAATGAAACTAGGTTTCTCATTGTTGGTGTATGTTTCCCCATGAGAGGGGAATTAAAACGTACCTTCATCCGGTTATTATCATAAAGGGTTTCAATAATTGAGCAAAAGTGCATCGCCCAATACGCGTTGTTATCACCAATTAAACCGGGTTTCACTACAGTAGTTTTAGAAAAATCCATTCTGTCTCCAAAGCAGTAATCAGTCACTCATAACACGATATTTGCAGTGAAAGTTATATCTGTAAGCAAATTTCGTCAGCTGTTAGCGTCGTATTAGGCTTAGTAAAAAGCCGGAGGTAGATATGCCTAAAGACGATGTTGCAACAATCATAATCCAGAATGGGTTGACGCATAAAGTAAATGTGATCTGCAAATTCAGCGCACAAATCGACAATCAAATGTTCTCATTCATCATCCATCGCACATTAAGCGTATGTCGATATGCGCTTGTCTGTAAGGCAACAGGCCAAAGAATTGCAGTTCTTGATACCAGTCGAGTAAAGGCACTTGGTATGGAAGCAGCAGGTAAACTAGCGCTATCAGATCTGGCCTCATCATTAGGCGAGACTAGACTTGCTGCGATTCTGACAAATTCACTTCAGAGCAGGAGCGCGGCAAGTGAGTGATTTAATCGACGATAACTTTATTATTCCTGCACTGAGTAGCATAGCAGGCATCACCACGCCACTATCAGGACAAACGTACAGGAACGCTCCAGATATCGACATATCTTGCTATGACGTGATAATCATTTGCCTTAGCGGCGGAAAAGACTCCATAGCCTGCCTTCTCCACTTAATTGACATCGGGGTCGATCTGTCCAGGGTGGAACTCTGGCATCACGATGTTGATGGCCGCGAGGGAAGTACTTTAATGGACTGGCCATTTATGGCCGACTACAACCGCAAAATAGCTTCAACATTTCAGATACCGTTGATGTTCTCCTGGCTTCAGGGAGGAATGGAAGGTGAGATGCTGAAAGAGAATGGCTACAGTCGCCCGCAATGTATCGAAACCCCAGATGGATTAATAATCGCGGAACGTGATATCCAGCGAAGCACTCCCGCCACGCGACTTCGGTTCCCTCAGCAATCACCAAGCCTTAAAACACGTTGGTGCTCATCAGCACTAAAAATTGATGTTGGTCGGCGAGCACTCACAAATCAGAGACGCTTTGACGGAAAAAAGGTGCTTTTTATTACGGGGGAAAGGAGAGCGGAAAGCTCTAATAGATTCAATTACTTACAACTGGAGCCACATACCAGCAGTTGCAAAAAAAGACAAGTTGATGCCTGGAGGCCAGTACTTGAATGGTCTGAAGAACAAGTCTGGGAGATTTTAGCAAAACATCGTGTTACAGCCCCAGTACCGTATCGTCTTGGATGGGGTCGCAGTTCATGCTTAACGTGTATATACAACAGTGCTCGCATATGGGCAACCATCAAACATTATTTCCCCGAGCGTATTCACGCAATGGCCAACTATGAAAACCGCTTTGGGGTCACTATCAGTCGTAAACGAATAAATGTTCTGGATCTAAGCCAGAATATTTCTCCTATTAATATCACGGATGAGGAAGCGCTGCTGCAAGCGGTAAATCCGGTCTATACATTGCCCGTCATTAACATGTCAAAAGAATGGGTGCTACCTGGTGGGGCGTACAACCGGGAGAAATGCGGGTCAGACTAATTAGCCATCAGCGATTTATAGCTGAGATTTCGTCACCTGAATATTACGTGGAAAATAGATATCAAATAGCAACATTGATACAGGCTTAACCGCCTCTGAAGGAAATATTATGACGATGGTAACGGCCAGAAATTGTACTGAAACACGGTTCAACCAGTTATGGGATGCTCTGCATGAAAAAAGCAGTGCGGAAAACGAATCCTTGTTTCAGCAAGAATTGCATCGCTGCCGCAGTAAACGTCAGCGAAGTAAACTGGCCGGGCGATTCGCCGGTGCCTGGCAAACCTTATTCGATGCCTTCTGTGAAGGTCGGGTCTTCTGCTCACTTCTGGACTCGGTTATCCACCAGGAGAGTATCAGCGAATGGCAGGTTGAAGAGTTAATCTCATTCACTTCTGCCCAGATGTCGACTCTATACAAAGGGTAGAGGTAGATATGGGACAAAGAAAATGTGCAGCAGCGTTCCTGCTCGCTGAAGAAATGTACCAGATACCAGCGACCAAATCGGTGATACTTGCCCGGGACCTGGAAGAAAGAGGGTTGTATCTCCGCGCTGCCAGGCAATGGGGAGAGGTCATGTTTGAACATACCCAGTGTACTGAGTACATTGTTGAACAACGGGAACGTTGCATTCGGTTATCCAATTCTCGCCATGAAGACCGTATCAGACAGCATGAGCAGGCAAGTGATCTTCAATATATTCACAAGCATATTAATGATGTATACACACGGATGGGACTAAAAGACGATGGTGTCTTTAATACCGCCTGATTTGTCGACCTTTTCCGTTCATTAAAAAATGAAACTGAGGAGAATGAGCGCACTCTTGACTGATTTTGACGGAGGATTACGTAAGTGGTTAAACAAAGTTTATTTGACCTTATAGGAGCTACCACGGGCCCAGAGCGAGATCTGTTGATCGTAAGCCTTCAGTCTCTACATCGTGAACGAGTAAGCTCATACAATGCATTGTGTACAGCCTGCTCAATCTCTGGAGATAAAGTCCCGCCAATGTCTTTATTCGGCATAGACGAGGTTACTGATGCACTACGCCGGTTAGGTGCATTACCGATCAGATAGTTCTTCAAGTAGTCAGGGTGAACAGGTTTGAATTGATACAAACGGCCTATGCTGAAGAGGAACAGAGATAACTGATGAAAACAAACGAAAACCTGCTGAACAGCATTGGAAAAAGTATTCGAATGTGGCGAGATAACTGCTTCCCTCCATTTCAGCGAGCGTATGGAACATGGTTATTGGTTCTGGTTTCGGTTAATGCCGGGATATGGTTTTACATAACCTCTGACTGGTCTGTACAGTTCGTCGGCAATATAGCAGGGCTCTTGGTTTTCCCAATGCTGGGTCGAAAGGTTTTTACAAAACGCGCCAGATCTTGGCAAGAAGAACTGGATATTAAGCTGGCAAAATACAAACCGCATAACATAGCTGCATGGAGGGAGTTGCAGGCTTATGCCTTGGAATCCAATACGCTATCTTCACAAATTGTTGAACGGTGGTATTTCAAAGAGCGGGAATTTATCAAGACGGCCCAAAAAGGGAAGCCGGGTAGTTCTGAACTCAAATTTCTCAAGAATAATACTGGATCAAAGCCTTAAGGAATCTGAGAGCCGGTGCGTAATGCAGAACCCACAGCCGAAGGGTTTTGGGAGTTAAACTGATACAGCTTTTACCGTGAGGTGGGATTTATGTCGAATGTCTTGCAGAAAGAAAACATCATCATGTCTCTGCCTCATCGTGACTGGAGTTGTGAAGTCATCGAGTGCCGATTAAAAGTGTGCCCCGTACCTGACGAACTCGACAGGGGGAATAACATCTTTTTCATCGTGGAAGACCTTTACCAGCTACGCGAGAACAGTGAATCACTTAACGTGCTTGGACAAATTCTGGCGAAACGTTTCCCACACATACCACCAAAAAGAATGCACCTTGTGCTGCACCGACGTGATGTGCAGAAAGCTCATGGAGTAGCCATCCACCTCTACCGCTTCATGCGTAGCGAGAAAGAAAATAACCGTAGTATTTTCATTGGTCGTAACCCTACTGAAGTTTCCCAGAAGACGGCATACGCCTCGATGTGCATTTTCTGACCACCAGCTGTTGAATCGTCACAATAGCCGACATAGTCGGCTATTTTTTTACGCTAAGAAAAACCATTTATGCCCACAAATTGCGGTTGAAAAAGCTATTTATTTTTGGGTGCAAAACGTCCTCATTCTCACTGTAACAATAAATTTCAACATGTGATTATAGTGAGAGTCGAAGCTGAAACATGAATGGTGGCTACATATGCATGATCTCCAGAATTCGTTAACTAGCAAAAATACCAACATTATCCGTGCTGAATTTGAAAATATGCTTTCTGCGCGTGGAACATCTATCGTGCGTTTTGATACCAACGCAGGGGCGAACAGCGGCGAGTATATAGGAAAAGGAATTCAACGTGAGTGGGTTGGGTATTTGCTAAACCATACGAGTTCTGGCCATACGGTCAAGGCATTTGAACCGGTGTATTCTATTCCTTTAAAAATCAGGCCAGACCTTCAATCCAGAAATATTGCAGACCACCAGACTAAAGTAAAAAAGTTATTTGAAAGTTATGATGAAGCGTATCTTACAGCCGCTATAGACTCAGAAGAGTATTGCAAGCCATTCTGGGTTTATCAGAATGCAGATGACGGTCATTACTCGATCAGTACTCGCGGTTTCAAAAATGCAAATGCACCTGCAAGCATTCCGAGCGATAATCGCATTGATATCGCTCAGATGAAAATGGGATATCCCATGCTCGATTATTGCCATAACATTATACCGTCCTCAGTCGTGCGATTAGGATTTAATGGGCGAGTGTTTACGCAAGGTAAGTATTATTACACCAATGAAGAGGTTTTCAGTTGGTTGTCCCGGAACCCGGATAGCGCAGTTTTCATTACGTTCCCAAAAGTTAACCAGACTGATAGATCTGAATTGATGTCAATTATGAAACGAGAATTCCTGAATTCGTGGGGTTTATTCTCATATTATCGCTGGCTGGGACGCAGCACCGCATTACTGGCATTGAGCCCGGTCAGTTCTAATGCTTCTGTTAAGTTAAGAAGTAGCAATGCACACTTCTTCAAAAATGCAATGCTGGCTGTTAACACGATCATTCCTAAAGGTAACGGAATTTCGGTGATGCTGCCAACTTACTGATTTAGTGTATGATGGTGTTTTTGAGGTGCTCCAGTGGCTTCTGTTTCTATCAGCTGTCCCTCCTGTTCAGCTACTGACGGGGTGGTGCGTAACGGCAAAAGCACCGCCGGACATCAGCGCTATCTCTGCTCTCACTGCCGTAAAACATGGCAACTGCAGTTCACTTACACCGCTTCTCAACCCGGTACGCACCAGAAAATCATTGATATGGCCATGAATGGCGTTGGATGCCGGGCAACCGCCCGCATTATGGGCGTTGGCCTCAACACGATTTTACGTCACTTAAAAAACTCAGGCCGCAGTCGGTAACCTCGCGCATACAGCCGGGCAGTGACGTCATCGTCTGCGCGGAAATGGACGAACAGTGGGGATACGTCGGGGCTAAATCGCGCCAGCGCTGGCTGTTTTACGCGTATGACAGGCTCCGGAAGACGGTTGTTGCGCACGTATTCGGTGAACGCACTATGGCGACGCTGGGGCGTCTTATGAGCCTGCTGTCACCCTTTGACGTGGTGATATGGATGACGGATGGCTGGCCGCTGTATGAATCCCGCCTGAAGGGAAAGCTGCACGTAATCAGCAAGCGATATACGCAGCGAATTGAGCGGCATAACCTGAATCTGAGGCAGCACCTGGCACGGCTGGGACGGAAGTCGCTGTCGTTCTCAAAATCGGTGGAGCTGCATGACAAAGTCATCGGGCATTATCTGAACATAAAACACTATCAATAAGTTGGAGTCATTACCAAAAAGAGGGTGTGATCAAGCTGAAGCCGGGCGTGGATAAAGTAACCGCGCGCATTAGCGATATCGTCGAAAACCCGAAAAAGCTGAAGTTCCTGCCAAACGTGGAAGCCGCGCTGTTACCGCAGATGTATAACAACGACGAAGGCGATGCGGTGGTGATTAACGCCAACTACGCCATCGATGCCGGGCTGGATCCAGTGAAAGATCCTATTGCCGTTGAAAGTGGTGAAAACAACCCGTATGCCAACATCATTACCGTGCATCGTGGCGACGAGAAGAAAAAGGATATCGTAGCGTTGGTTGATGTCCTGCATTCAAAAGAGATCCAGGACTGGATCCGTACTAAATATAAAGGTGCGGTGATCCCGGTAAACAACTAATCTGCTTTTTGCCGGGTGGCGGCAGTGCTTTATCCGGCCTACGATGTCCTGTAGGCCGGGTAAAACGCGTTCGCGATGCCATGCGGCACCAGAGCTACACTCGCTCAATTCTCGCTGGCAACCCCTGACGCACCGACGCACCCGACACCCAGTCAAGCCAGGTATTGGCTACCTGTCGGGTTGGGTCCGCAAAACCCAATTCGTTGAGATTAATCCCCGACTTAATCTGCTCATCAAACGCCATCGGCTCACCGTCGAGGGTATGCTGTGCCGCGCCCATTTCTTTATGTCCGTAACCATGTTCAATGGCGATGACACCCGGCATGACGCCATGCAGCAGGCTTATCTGCGCTTGCGCCTGACCACCAGGGGTGGTGATACGCACGATATCGCCGTGTGCTAAACCATACCGCTGACCATCCTGTGGATTGAGCGCCACCAGATTAACCGGCTTCAGATGATGAAGGCGTGGGATCACCGCCGTGGCGCTGGACATGGTATTGGATTTGAAGGAAATCAGCTTCAACGGCCACTCTTGTTCCGGGAACAACTCCTCGACCGCACGTCCATCTGACAGACGTGATGGATACCAGGCCGGGCAGCCGCTGTAGCGCTCGCCAGTAATCGCATGGCGGTGCGCGGCGACGTTCGCATTCCAGATTTGGAGCGGTTTTTCCCAGGCATTGCCGACGCGGTTATCAACTCGCCCGCTGTTGTCCGGCGCAAAGCGCCCGCCGCGGGAGTAGATAAACGCCACTCGGCTGATTTCATCGGTTTTCAACGTTTGGGTCATCACAGGCATGATCCGCTGGACCCCGGTCAGCGCTATGTCTTCCGGCTGTGCTTCAGCAACCGGAGCTTTGCCCATAAACGCAATATTGGCCGCGAGACGCAGGTAGTAATCTTCCGCACGGTTCAACGGATAGTGATTACCTTGCGGATCGGTAATTGCATTGTCGCCGAATCCAGGTAGCCCGATGCGCTTTGCCACTGCGATACAGAAAGACTCCATCGAGGCCGGTTGACCGTCAGCCGTGAGGCTGGTCGCCGATCTGACAACTGGCCAACGCGCGGTGGTGGCTTTGCTGGCCACGCCCGCCCACGGAGCGCTGAATCCCCAGCTTTCGAAGTTGTGGGTATCCGGCACGATGTAATCTGCCAGCGCCGTGGTTTCGTTCATAAAGGCGTCAATGGCAATAAACAGCGGCAGACGAGCAGGATCCTTGAGCTTTTCTTCCGCCACGCCGCGTAACCCCGCAATGCCGTAAAACGGGTTGGTCATGTTGGAGATCCAGGCTTTCAGCGGATAAGGGTAACCTTCAAGCGCCGAGACGAGGAGTTCGGTAAGCTGACCGGCGACAAACGGATACCACGGCGCTTTAGCCGGGAAGGGCGATTGCCCGGCAGCCACCTTATTGCGGTACTCTTCCGAAGACTCATAAGCGGTTTTACTGCGCGCGATGCTTAACCCTTTCGGTTTTACCTTCCCGGCGAAGCTGTCCATGTTGTAGCGCGGACCGTCGGTGGCACCATTAAATTTGCCGCCGCCGACGAACACGCCGCCTTCAAGGCTGAGGTTACCAATAAGCGCATTGAGCATCATCACCGACCAGGCGTTATAAAATCCATTGCCTGCCATCATTCCGCCGTGCGTGATCACCGCCGCTTTACGCCCGTGGCGGGTGAATGCGTCGGCCAGAACGGCAATGTCTGCTTCTGACACCCCACACTGCTGGCTGTACTGCGTTAGCGACAGTTTCTCTGCGGACTCACGCAGACACTGGAAGCTGCTTTTTACCGTTACTGTCTGCCCGTCGGCCAGCGTCACTTCACGGGTAACAAACAGCTGAGCGCGCGGGCAACTGCTGGCGGCGACAATCTCACCGGCCTCGTTGACGACCACCGGCTCCTGGGCTGCGTTTGCACTCAGATGGGCGAGGGTCAGGTGTTGTCCGGCAAGCGTTGGAATTTCATCGGTAATCACCAGATGCGTTGCATTAGTCCAGCTTTTTTCTCCTGCCTGCTGCATGGCCTGCACGCCGGGAATGGCGAGATAATCAGCGTTATAGCGTTGTTTATCGATAATCCAGCTTATCATCCCCATAGCCAGCGCGGAGTCGCTTCCCGGTCGTACGGGCTGCCAGTGGCCGCGATCGTCAGCCAGCACCGTGGTTAATGGCAGGGCTGGCGCCACCACAACATAGCGGAAGTCGTCACGTAAACGGGCGCTGGCCAGCTGGCGGGCCTGGCGCTTAAACGGGTTGCCGGATTGCGCCGGAGAGGTGCCCATAAACAGCGCGAATTCGACGTTATCCCAGTCGGGTTTTACGTGGGTATTTTTATCCAGATCGCCCATTAACGCACCTGAACCGGCCCGATAGGCCAGACCGCAGTAAGCGCCATGAGCGCCGAAGTTTTTACTGCCGAAACTGTTCAGTGCGAAGCGACGTAAAAAGGTATCACGTCCTTCATCGCTGGTATTGGTGACCAGCAGTTGATTGGATTTTGGGCCAAAGCCGGGATGTTTCGCATCAAGCGGTGTAGTGGGATCGTGGATAGCTCTCAGACCATCAACGTGGCCTTCACCAAACAAATCCCCACCTTCCACCACCTCTTTGATCAGCTGTTCGAAGCTGATGCGCTGCCATTTTCCTTCACCGCGTTTACCGACGCGCTTCATAGGCTCCAGAATACGTAGCGGGCTGTACAGACCTTCGAGTAAGGTTGCACCACGGGCGCAGGCGGTAGAACGTGCGTCAAGACCTGACTCCCCGGTCAACTGTTCCATTGCCGTGGCAAAGGGGACAGAGGCGTCTATATGGTGCTCGTGCGACAACGGATGATAAGGGTTGCCCGCAATGCGCAGCACTTTGCCTTGCTCAGTGTCAACGCGAACCCGTACACCACACTGCGTCCAGCAACCAAAGCACTGCGTCATCGAGATCACCTGCTGCGGGTTTTGCTGCCAGTGAGGCCGGGCGTTGGCTTCGGGGATGAGCGCGTTGGCAAAAATGCGGTCACGGGTAATTTTGCCCGAGGTTCCGTCCAACAAACCGTCTATCGCGCGCTTTGCCACATCCCGATAACTCAGGCCAAAAGTCACCATGCCACCTACGGCAAGGCCGACTTTAAGCCACTGACGACGGGTTAAATTAGCCATGTTGCATTCTCCTTGCGATCGCGTTCAGGGCTTCACGAACAATAATAATCAGTGCTATCCACAGGCCGAAGGTACCCACAATAGCCAGCCAGCCATCGGTGCCGCCGGGCAGGGTATAGGGATTAAACTGCGCGTTAAATTTCGGTACGGTCTGCACCTGGATGAGTAACGTCCAGCGCATTAGCCAGCACAGCGCCATAGCGCTAAAAGCGAGTAATATGCGCAGCGGTAGCGATAAGGGGTAACGTACAACCAACCCGCAAAGAGCAAGCGAAACAAGCCATAGCGCAACCCAACCGATAGCGTAGTGTTGTGCTGAAGAGGCAACATCCAGCCACTGACGGATAGCCGAACCGGAAAGCGTATTCCCACTCGCCCAGATCGCCACCACGATAGCCAGCGCGATCAACGTGACCATTTGCCCCCACGCTAGCTTACGCGGTAGTGCGTCCTTGCTATTTGTCGTGGCAATAAGCAGGGCAAGAAATGTTTGCAGCGCGCTGAGGAACATCGCAACCGGAAAGGCGTAACTGAACCAAATGGGACGCGCCTGTACCACCGACACTTCACGGCCGGTGTAAACCAGCAATCCGATGGCGGACAGCGCGCTACCAAGTGCTAACCATTTTGTGACGCTGTAACTTTTTAGCGTTAGCCGTTTCACATGCTGCGCCAGAAACCACAGACCTAAAAAACCGGTAAACAGCGGTAAAAACAGCGCGCCCCACGGCATCCAGGACCATGGCGTCGGATACGCATAGAAGTGCCAGACGCGGGCGGTTTGGTGTAGATCAGCAGTCAGCGCCAGCGGCGCGGTAATCGCGCAGGTCAGGGCGATTAGCAGCGTCAGATTCTCCAGGTCTGCCGTTTCTTTTTTGCGCCAGTGGAGAACGCATGCGAACAGCGCGGCGCAGGCGGCAATGCCGATGAAAAAGAAATATTGTACGGCCCAGGGTAACCAGCTTACGTCCTGGGGATGGGCCAGAACCTCGTCGATAATCAGTGAATGGTTCATTTAAACCTCCTGCCAGAGAGCGGGTTGAGCACGTCCCATCAATGGGGTAACAAACGCCTCATCCAGCCCCAGATAGAACACGTGAGGAGACGTACCGCTTTCCGGCTTCAGGACTTTGATGGCATCATGGTGCTCATGCAGCATTTGCGAAATGCGGCTGTGCGGATCTTTAATATCGCCAATGATGCGCGCGCCGCCGACGCAGGATTCCACACAGGCCGGGAGCAGCCCCGCTTCGAGGCGGTGAACGCAAAAGGTACATTTATCGGCGGTTTGCGTTTCATGGTTGATGAATCGCGCATCATAAGGGCAGGCCTGCACGCAATAGGCGCAGCCCACGCAGCGTGTGTTGTCGACCACCACAATGCCGTCTTCGCGTTGGAAAGTGGCTTGTACCGGGCAAACGGGCACGCAAGGGGGATTATCACAATGGTTGCACAGTCGCGGCAGCAGGACGTTGGTAACGCTTTGCTGGCCTTCAATCTGTACTTGATACTGGTTGACGAGGGTACGAAATTCGCCCTGTGGCGTCTGGTTTTCAATGGCGCAACTGACGGTACAGGCCTGGCAGCCGATACAGCGTCGCAGGTCAACCAGCATGGCGTAGCGATGCTGTTGTGAGCCTTCGTGGCGTTCAGGCGAAAAGGGAAATTGCGCCTGAGCCAGCGGAACCAGTGATGCGCCAGCGGTCAGGACGCCCAGTCGCTGGAGAAACTGCCGTTTACTGCTGTCCATATTTTCTCCCGTCACGATGCAACAACGAAACATTGGTCACGCCGTTGATTTGCGTGTGATGAATAAAGAATCTCAATGATTTACAGTGTAAAAATCGTGACGGGGTATACTCTATTGTGGTTAACCACATACCCGGCTTGTTGTTGATCTAAAACAACATAATTGACAGGGACAATTGAGTGGGACGCAACGTAGTAAGATGTCTGACGGTACTGGCGTCGCTGTGGATGCTAAGTGGCGCGGTCAGGGCGCAGACATGGAACATTGGCGTTTTGGCGATGCGCGGGGAGGTTTCTACACGTAATCACTGGCAGCCGCTGGAAACCTTGTTGAATCAGCAAATCCCCGGTGAGCAGTTTCATATTCAACCGCTGGACCTGCGGCAGATGCAGGAGGCGGTGAATCGTGGAACGGTACACTTTGTGGTCACCAATCCGGCGCAGTTTGTCCAGCTTAACAGCCGCTCAGCGCTACGCTGGCTGGCGTCGTTACGATCCACCCGTGGTGGGAAAGCCACCAGTAACGTGATTGGCAGCGCCATTCTCGTCAGGCGCGACAGTGGGTTAACCTCCGCACACGATCTGATCGGCAAAACGGTTGGCGCCATTGATGCTCAGGCGTTTGGCGGCTATTTGCTGGGATATAAAGCGCTCAGTGATGCCGGTCTGCGCCCTGAACGTGATTTACGTCTGACGTTTACCGGATTTCCCGCCGATGCCTTACTCTATTTATTACGTGAAAAAGCCGTGCAGGCGGTGATCGTGCCGGTGTGCCTGCTGGAAAAAATGGATGAAGAAGGCCTCATCCGTAAAACCGATTTTATGACCGTGTTGAATCATCCGACTTCAATTCCCTGTTTAACCAGTACGCCGCTCTATCCGGACTGGTCATTTGCCGCACTACCTGTAGTGAGTGACGAGCTGGCCGATCGCGTCACGCGGGTACTGTTCAATGCACCGCAAAACGCGACGTTTCGCTGGGGTGCGCCCGCCTCGACCCGTGAAGTAGAAGCGTTGCTGCGCGACGTCCGACAGCATCCGCAGCAGCGTCAGCTGTGGCTGGATGTCAAAAGCTGGTTTATTCAACACCGACTGGCGATGGGGGGCGTGGTCATCGTATTGCTGTTGCTTACGCTCAATTACATCTGGGTGATGCTGTTGGTTCGCCGACGTGGCAGGCAGCTGGAGCGGAACAACGTGTTGTTGCACAAACAGGAACAGGCGCTGGAGACTGCCCGCCAAATGAGCGTGCTGGGGGAGATGACCTCCGGTTTTGCCCATGAACTCAATCAGCCGTTGTCTGCTATCCGTCATTATGCCCAAGGCTGTCTAATTCGCCTGCGTGGTCAGGATGAGCAGCATCCGTTGCTGCCCGCGCTTGAGCACATAGACGCCCAGGCACAACGAGGAGCCGATACGCTGCGCAATCTCCGGCAGTGGGTCAGCCAGGCACAGGGCAATCCGGTACTCACCGATGACTGGCAAGCCATCAACGTTCACGATGCTATCCATCACGTCTGGCAATTACTGCGTATGCCCCAGCAATTCCCGGCGATAACGCTGCACACGCAGGTTAGTAAGGCGTTAACGTTGATGCTGCCAAGCGTTCTTCTTGAGCAGGTGCTGGCTAACCTGGTACTCAATGCCGCCCAGGCAGGCGCTACGACGGTATGGTTTAGCGCCCTGCATAAGGATGGCGGCGTGCGTATTCAGGTGCAGGATAATGCCGGAGGTATTGACGAGGCTCAGTTGTATCAGGCGTTTCAGCCGTTTATGACCACCCGCAAAGAAGGTATGGGACTAGGACTGGCCATTTGTCAGCGACTGGTGCGCTACGCAAACGGAGATATTGAGATCAAAAATCAGCAGGCCCCGGACGGTAAAGCGGGGGCGAGAGTGACATTGTATTTTAAGCCAAATCAGGAAGGAGGCCGTAGTGGCGATAATTCATCTGCTGGATGACGACATTGCCGTTACCCAGGCCTGTGCGTTTTTATTGGAAAGTCTGGGATATGAAGTGTCTTGCTGGGAGCAAGGCGAGAAATTCCTCGCCGAGGCAAATTTGCACCAGGTGGGCGTACTACTGCTGGATATGCGTATGCCGGTACTGGATGGGCACGCTGTGCATGAAATCATGCGTCAGAAAGCAAGTACGCTGGCGGTGGTCTTTCTCACCGGGCACGGCGATGTGCCGATGGCGGTTGAGCAAATGAAACGTGGCGCGGTCGACTTTTTGCAAAAACCGGTGTCAGCCGTGCCGCTTCAGGCAGCATTAGAACATGCCTTGCAGGTCTCGGCAGCGGCGTTCTCGCGACAAGAGATCATCTCATGCTACCAACAACTTACGCCAAAAGAACGGGAACTGGTGCATCTGGTAGCAAAAGGGTTAATGAATCGGGAAATTGCTGATGCCATGAATATTGCCGTGCGTACGGTTGAAGTGCACCGGGCGCGGGTGATGGAAAAAATGCAGGCAGGAAGTCTTGCTGAGCTCGTTAATCGACTTCAGAGAATTCAGTAGAATGATAACATTTATTTGATTTTCATTGAATTTTGTCTAAATCACTCAGAGTGATATATGCTGTTGGTTTGAGTTAATGACGAGCGGGCAAAAATGGGAAATCAGACGAAAGACGACGAGTTGTACCGTGAAATGTGCAGAGTAGTCGGTAAAGTAGTGCTGGAAATGCGCGATCTGGGACAAGAACCTAAGCATATCGTCATTGCGGGAGTACTGAGAACCACCCTTGCTAACCAGCGCGTGAAGCGCAGTGAGTTAGGGAAGGTGCGAATAAGTGGGGAAATTCTTCTCGGCTGACTCAGTCATTTCAT
>ERZ652168.80-NODE-80-length-45940-cov-20.2088_pt1 | contig 45940 bp, 38 predicted proteins | sample MGYA00514763_ERZ652168 | MGnify/ENA metagenome assembly ERZ652168
GTGAAAATAATATACAAATTATTCAGTAGTTATAAAAAATATAGGATAAAATTGTATAATATTAATAAAAAACAAAGAGAAAACATCTAATGAAATATGTGGGGGAGGTTGGGGAAAATAGATAAAAAAAGAAATGGGATTATATGAAAAATGTACATTGACGAATAGCAATGCTTTTGTTATGATAGTCGAAGAGAAATCGATTGCGTAAATGAAATGCGTGCGGATCATACGAGGGAGGATGAAAATGATAATAGATGGGAATTCCGTATGGGGCGCAGACACCCAGGCGGGTATGATTCAGAAAGTGATTGCTGGTTTTAAGGCAATAGATACTTTTCCAGGACTTCCGGATAATTTATATGAGGCTTTGGAAAATTCGGCGGCACGTTGGCCGGATAAGACGGCAATTGTAGACAATTATGGAAAAGAGTATACATACCAGCAATTTCTGGCGTACAGTGAGGAATTTGCCGCGTATTTAAACGGAGAAAAGAATATACGACCGGGCAGCCACGTGGGGATATTGATGTACAATTGCGCGGAATTTTGTATTGCTTTTCTTGCATTGTCCAGGCTAGGGGCAGTTGCAGTGCCGCTTCCCAGTAAATTTAAGAAGGCGGAAGTGCTTCCTCTGGCAGAGCGTGCACAGGTGGAAGCCGTGATCTGTGATGAGGACTATGTAGAGTGGTTTTGCGGCACATACGACCGAGAAACAGTCATTGAAGTTTGTGGTGTGGGGTTACAGTATGGCTTTAACCGGGCGCTTTGTGGCTGGCAGGATAAATTAGGCGATATGGAAAACTTAAAAAAAATACCTAAAGGGCGGCCCGAGGATACGGCGATTATTATGTTCACTTCTGGTACCACTTCTAAAAGTAAGGGTGTTTTGCTGAAAAATTATAATATTATGCATGCCGTGGAGGCATATCGCAGGACTCTCCATATAAACGAAAAGGATATTTCTGTAATAGCCACTCCAATTTACCATATAACGGGTCTGGTAGCTCTGTTAGGATTGTTCCTGTATGCAGGAGGGACGCTTTATATACATAAATTTTTTGATGCCCAGAGGGTGATAGCTGATGCCCGGAGGTTCGGGTTTACCTTTATCCATGCATCCCCCACTGTATTTAACCTGATTATACAGGAAGGAGAACGTACGCCTCCAATTGACAGCCTTGTTTCGTTTGCATGTGGAAGCAGCAATATGATGAAAGATAAGCTGCTGCGCCTCCATAAATGGCTGCCTAAATCTAAATTCCACACAGTGTATGGCCTGACTGAGACAACCTCACCGGCCACGGTATTCCCAGGAGATGCCGCATGCAGCCGGTTTATTGGGGCATCGGGGATTCCTATTCCAGGAACTAAGTTTAAAATCGTGGACGATGACAGGAACGAATTGCCCTGGGGTGAAGTTGGTGAGATAGCTGTAAGGGGTGCAGTAGTGCTGGACAGTTATTACAAACAGGAAGCAGACAGTCTGACTGATGGATGGCTTTATACAGGGGATTTGGGATATTTTAACGAAGAAAATTATTTATATGTGGTTGACCGCAAGAAAAATATGATTAACCGGGGTGGAGAAAAAATCTGGTGTTATGATGTTGAAAATGAAATTGCCAGTATAGAAGGAGTTCAGGATACTGCAGTGGTGGGGATTCCAGATGATCTTTATGGCGAGGTGGCCGCCGCAGTGGTGCAGCTGGAAAAAGGCTCTGCCCTGACTTCTGCAGAAATTCAGGAGTATCTGAGAACCAGGATGGCAAAATATAAAGTACCGGTGCAAATCAAACGGGTGGACTGCGTACCCCAGACTCCTAATGGAAAAACAGATAAAATAGCAATCAAAAAAATTTTGATGGAGGAAGAATAAATGATAAAAGCAAATTTTGTAACAGCAAGGGAGGCTGCAGGGTATGTGAAGGACAATATGACAGTCTGCCCTATAGGCATGACTCTTGTCAGTGCCAGTGAGGCAGTGCTGAAAGAGATTGAAGCCTTATTTTTGGAAACAGGGCATCCTGCAGGCATTACATTGCTGCATTCCTGCGGACAGAGTGACCGCAAGGACGGCATCCAGCATTTTGCCCATGAGGGGTTGGTTAGGAGAATTATAGGGTCGCACTGGGGACTGCAGCCCAGGTGGATGGAAATGATAGCCAATAACCAGGTGGAAGCCTACTGCCTCCCCCAGGGACAGATTGCCCAGCTGTACAGAAGTATGGCCTGCGGCCTGCCGGGTAAGATGTCCAAGGTCGGACTTGGCACCTTTGTGGATCCTAGGATAGAGGGCGGAAAAATGAATGACCGTACAAAGCCTCTGGAAGATATTGTAGAGATTATGGACTACCACGGGGAAGATTATATGTTCTATAAGCAAGTGCCTATAGATGTGTGTATTATCCGTGGGACTGAATGTGACGAAATGGGCAACCTGACCACAGAAGAGGAGGCCATGAAGCTGGAAGTCCTTGCCGGGGTTATGGCAGCTAAAAGATATGGGGGCAAGGTCATCGCGCAGGTGAAGAGGGTTGTACAGACAGGTACCCTCAACCCTAAGAGTGTTACGGTTCCAGGCGTCTTTATAGACGCAGTTGTTGTATGTGAGAATCCTGAGGTGGACCACCGGCAGACTTCATCCTGGGTGTTTGACCCTTCGTACTGCGGGCAGGCAAGGGTGCCCCAGAATGCCATTGACCCATTGCCTATGAGTGTGCGCAAGCTAATCGGGAGGAGGGCCATCGAGGAGGTTTATCCGGGCTGTGTAGTGAATTTGGGAACAGGGATACCAAATGATGTGATAGGAAATATCAGCAATGAGGAGGGTATAAACGATGATATTATGATTACTGTAGAATCTGGAATATATGGCGGCGTTCAGGCTGGGGGGATTGACTTCGGCATTGGCCAGAATTTGTATGCCATGATCGGGCACCATGAACAGATGGATTATTATAATGGAGCAGGCGTAGATGTTACCTTTATGGGATTTGGAGAACTAGATGGGGAGGGGAATGTAAATGCTACAAAAATGGGGCCAAGATGCACGGGATGCGGAGGTTTTATTGATATCACGCAGAACGCAAAAAAAGTAGTATTCTGCGGAACCTTTACTGCAAGTGGCTGTGAATTTTCATTTGAAAACAATAAACTCACGATTGTAAAAGAAGGAAAAATCCGAAAGATGGTATCCAGAGTTGCACAGTATTCATTTAATGGAAAGCTTTCAAGGAGCAATAATCAGGATGTTTACATTGTGACAGAGCGGGCAGTATTTAAGCTGGCCCCAGAGGGTGTCGTGCTGATAGAGATTGCGCCGGGAGTGGATCTTCAGAAACAGGTACTGGATATGATGGATTTTCAGCCAATTGTCAGTGAAAATTTAAAGGTGATGGATGGGGCATTATTTAATAAAGATGCTGTTGGAATGAGAGATATGATACTTGCAAAATAAAAAATTAATTAGGAGGCAGAAAAATGAGATTGGAGAATAAGGTAGCTATTGTAACTGGAGCGGGCAGGGGACTCGGCAGAGGGATCGCGGAAAAACTGGCGCAGGAGGGGGCGAAGGTCGTTGTAGCTGACATGGCCCCGGCGGATGAGACGGTGGCGGCCATTAAACAAGCCGGAGGCACTGCCAGCAGCTTTACTGTAAATGTGGCAAAACAAGAAGAGGTGCAGGCTCTTGTTAAATTTGCAGTAGATACATATGGGACATTGGATATTATGGTAAATAATGCAGGGATCAACCGTGATGGTATGCTGCATAAAATGCCGGTTGAAAATTGGAATATTGTCATAGACGTTGATCTTACAGGCACATTTTATGGAACCCAGGAAGCAGTCAAATATATGCGGGGTAAGGGGTATGGGCGTATTATAAACATTTCTTCAGGAAGCTGGCTGGGCAATATCGGCCAGGCCAATTATGCAGCCGCAAAAGCTGGAGTTGTAGGCCTGACAAAAACCGCAGCCAGGGAAAATGCCCGTAAGGGGATTACATGTAATGCAATTTGCCCTGGATTTATAGAGACAGACATGACATTAAAGTTAAAAGAAGTGAATGACGGGGCGGCATGGGAAAGCATGATGCAGAGAATTCCTGCGGGATACGCTGGAAAACCAGCAGATGTAGGCAATATGGTAGCTTTTTTGGCGTCAGATGACGCGTCATATATTACGTCGGAAGTCATCAATGTAGGCGGCGGCATGATTGTTTAGAGGAGGTAATACAGTGAAGGTTGCAGTTATTGGAGCCGGCTTGATGGGAAGCGGCATCGCCCAGACTTGTGCACAGGCCGGGTATGAGGTTAAGAATATTGATGTATTTGAGCCAGCTATAGAAAAAGCGAAAGCTGGGATTGAAAAACTGTTTGCAAAAAAAATTGCTAAGGGCAGCATGACTGAAGAGCAGAAGAATGAAATCTTTTCCAGGATGACATACAGCAGCAATATGGAGGATGTAAAAGGGGCAGAGATTATAATAGAGGCAGTACCGGAGAAGATTGAGCTGAAAAAATCTGTCTTTGAACAGCTGGATAAAGTTGCAGATGAAGAGACAGTGATTGTCTCAAACACATCGGGTTTAAGTATTTCGGAAATGGCGGCAGTGACGATGAGGCCTCATAAGGTGATGGGCGTCCATTTCTTCTACCCGGCGCCGGTTATGAAACTGGTGGAACTTGTGCGGGGAATCGCTACAGATGATGATACATATAACAAAGTAAGAGATTTTGCGGTCAGCATAAAAAAAACAGTAGTAGACGCACCTGAATATCCTGGATTCATTGTAAACCGTATTTTGGTGCCAATGCAGAATGAGGCGGCCTTTATGGTGATGGAAGGATGCAAACCAGAGGACGTAGATACAGCTATGAAGCTGGGGGCAAACCATCCCATGGGACCGCTGGAGCTGACAGATTTTGTAGGAATTGATGTCATGCTGGCCACTATGACGGGATTGTACAATGGATTCCATGATAGTAAGTATAGGCCATGCCCCTTGCTTGAGACAATGGTAAAAGCAGGGCACCTGGGGAGAAAAACAGGCCAGGGATTTTATAGGTACGACAAATAATCAGAAGATTCTGAAAACGGAGGGCAAAGGGGACAGTCCCTTTTGCAAAAGGGACAGACCCCTTTGAACATGAAAGGAGATATTAAAATGAGAGATGTAGTTGTAGTTAGTGGTGTGAGGCTTCCTGTAGGAAATTTTGGCGGCAGTTTAAAGGATATTTCTGCCATTGATATGGGTGCTATGGTGGTAAAAGAAGCAGTAAGCCGTGCAGGTATCCAGCCGTCTGATGTGGATGAGGTTATTATTGGCCAGGTAGGGGAGATAGCCGAAAATGGGTTTGTTGCCAGGGCAATAAGCTTGAAAGCTGGTATGCCAAAGGAGACTACTGCGTATTCAGTAAACCGCCAATGTGGTTCCAGCCTCCAGTCTATAGCAGAGGCTGTAATGGAAATTCAGACGGGCCAGGCAGATGTGGTTGTGGCAGGAGGCTCAGAGAATATTTCTCAGCTTCCATATTATGTGAAGGATGCCCGCTGGGGAGCCAGAATGGGGCATAAAACATTCGAGGATGGCGTGATTGACATTTTGACATGGCCGTTGGACGGAAACCATAATGGTGTAACTGCTGAAAATGTGGCAACTAAATATAATGTTTCAAGAGAAGAACAGGATCAGTTTGCCCTGCGGAGCCATCAGAGGGCATGTGCCGCAATTAAAGATGGAAAATTTAAGGACGAGATACTTCCAGTGGAATTAAAGGATAGAAAAGGAAATGTAACTGTATTTGATACAGATGAGGGGCCAAGAGATGGGCAGACCATGGAAAGGCTTGCTAAGCTCCGTCCATGTTTTGTTAAAGATGGAACAGTTACAGCGGGAAACTCTTCCAGTTTAAATGATGGTGCAGCAGCGGTTGTTGTTATGGCAAAGGAGAAAGCTGAGGAATTAGGTGTTGTTCCGAAGCTAAAAATAGAAGGCTATGCAGTATCGGGATTTGATGCAGAACTGATGGGATATTCACCTAAGTTTTCAAGTGAAAAGCTGGCTGCCAAGTTAGGCTTGGATTTAACACAAATTGATATGTTTGAGATTAACGAAGCATTTGCAAGCCAGGCTTATGCGGTGAGCAGGGATTTAGGCCTGGATCCTGAAAAAGTAAATATATATGGAGGCGGAATCTCTATTGGACATCCGATTGGGGCTACTGGGACAATCCTGGCAGTCAAGGTACTATATGAATTGATGCGTACAGATAAGAAAGATGCGATGATTAGCATGTGTATTGGCGGAGGCCAGGGAATATCTATGTACTTCACAAAATGTTAAAGATAAATACCTTCCTTTAATGGGGCAGGGACTGCAGTGCGTTGTGCTGCAGTCCCTGCCCTCTTTTAGGAGCGAAATATATAAAATTCTTATACCTTATCGGACATAGTCCGCCCGCCCCCTTGGGGCCTGCTTTAAGGGGTGCCCTTTGGGTATACCTTATCGGACACAGTCCGCCCGCCCCCTTGGGGTCTGCTTTAAGGGGTGCCCTTTGGGTATACCTTATCGGACACAGTCCGCCTGCCCCTTGGGGCATGGCCTTATGGGGTACCCTTTAGGTGCTCCTTATCGGACGGAGCCTACCCGTCAGAAGGATATGTATTGCGGTGTACCCTTTGGGTATAATATTTTAGAAAGGAGTATCGATATGAAAAAGAGTGTAAAAATTGCATTTGTAATCTTTAATATCATCTACTTTTTTATTGATTACATTTTAGTAACGGTTCTTCCAAACCCAGTTCTTTTTGGTTGGCTGCCGCTGCAACTTTGCATCCTTCTCTTTCTGCCTGTGCTTGCAGCGATTGTTTGGGGACTTTATTTCAACGCCTTTTTCAACACCCAGGAACATGTAAAATAGGCAATGTAAACGAATGAGATTAAAGGAGGATTATTTTCATGAAACCAGCAGTTTTTATCAGCTTAGGAATTTTAGTTTATGCTGTCTTTATTGTATGGCATGGCTTTCGTTCTTTTAAGTCTACCAGTGAATCATCTGAAAAATTCTTCACTGCGGACAGGGGATTAAATCCATTTGTCCTGTTATGTACTACCTCTATATCTGTATTCAGCGCTCTTGCTTTCTACGGCGCCCCCGCAGGTATTTACAAAGATGGTATCGGTTTTTATTCAAACACAGGCGGTATGGTAGCCGGTTTAATGTTCGTAGTTTTAGGTTACCGTCTTTGGCTTTTAGGTAAGGAATACGGGTTCACTACACCTGTAGATTACCTCCGCTCCAGATATTATTCCGAGGGATATGGTTTACTAGTTTCCATCGTACTTGTACTTTTTATTATCCCTTATGTTGCTATGCAGCTTATCGCTATTGGTGACGCCGTTGTTGTTACTACAGAGGGTTTAGTTCCATATGTCATAGCTGTTGCTATCGGTACGATGGTGGTGTCCTTACATATTGTAGGAGGCGGTATGGGTTCTGTTGCCTGGATGGATACCTTCCACATGTGTCTTGGGTTCGGTACACTGATTACTTTGATTGTATATCTGACAATGCATTACTTCCCCAATGGAGGTTTTGCTGAGGCCGTTGATATTATGAGGCAAAACGGCACCTTTGATATCCTTTCTACGCCCGGCCCTAACGGTGCGTTTGACTGGAAAGGTATCGTAGGGAATGCCCTGACCGGAGCTATCGCTACTGTTGTCTGGCCTCACATTTTTATGAGGACTTTTGTGGCATCCAGCAAAGAAAACTTCCGCCAGATGTCATGGGCAATGCCAATTTCCTATGTTTTAGTATACACACCCATCGTTCTTATTGGAGCGGTCATCGCACCTGCAATATTAGGTCCTGGATTTGAGCAGCCTGACAATATCGTAGCCGTACTCTCCACTGAGTATGCACCTCCGTTTATTGCGTTTGTCTCTCTGCTTTGCCTGTTTGCATTTGGAGTATCCACAGCAGATTCCCTTTTGCTCTCTGCCAGTGCCATGGCTTCCAGAGATATTTACCTGCACCACGTCTATGAATTAAAGGGCAGGACTTCAGATCCGAAGCAGGTTGTAAAATTCGGCCGTATTGTATTGCTCGTACTTATGGTAATAACATTGGTAATTGTGGCTATAAAACCTGCCTCCATTACCGATTATGCATATAAACTGTCCTCGCCGTTCTTCGCCCAGATACTTCCCGCTACAATGGCTGGATTATTCTGGAAAAAAGCTACAAAAGAGGGGGCAATTGCGGGAACTGTAGCTGGATTGGTAGTTGCAATTATTTTCACATTCTTTGCAGCGCCGCCTCTGGGATTTTCAGCGCTGATCTGGGCACTTGTGGCAAACACTGTCCTGCTCGTAATTGTCAGCATGTTTACAAAAGTTCCAGAAGAAATCATCACGAAATACCACACAAGGATTGACTCTATCATCTACTCAGGTGCAGAGCTCTCTTCTCTGACCGATGCAACAATTGCTGCTGTAAATAACAAATAAAATATTTGGAAAGGATGTTGAATATGTTCAAGTTTAACAAGTCAAATCTAGCCGAGAAAGAACAGCCAAAGGAAACACTCTTACATGAGGTTGTCCCTGAGTCCCATAACCTGATTCCTTTTCAGGTATATGGCATCAGCATTATGCACCCGGACTCCTGGCATGTATTTATTAATCCAAGTAAATCCTTTGCCTTTCACGATGGCTTTGCAAAGATAGACCGCTCCTCTGACAAAAATTGTCCTGACCAGGCCTCCCTTTCTCTAAGATGGGCCAAATTAAAAAAAGAAACAACTATTGATGAATATATGGAAGAAATTCAAGTGCAGTATTCTAAAAAACAGAAAAAAAATAAAAAGGATAATTTTGAGATCGTATCTATTGAGCCTATAGAAGGACTGCCCCACAGGGCGTACATTATGCGCTCTTCTATCCGCGCCAACCATTCCGTTTACCGTGCTTTAGGGAAAGAGGAGACTGTGGTTTCCATGCAGCTCACCACTTACTGCGATGTCACAAAAAGACTGGTTATTGCAAGCATTGCCTCTACACCCGATGATTTTGAGAAAAAGGCAGATATGTACAAGAAGATGCTCCTTTCCCTGACCTGCCATTAAACTGGCCCATACAACATCCTTTTAGAGATCTGGCACAAGAAATCAACCTGGCAAATATAGACGTTAAAATATATTTTGCCTGGCAGTCATCCTGTGCTAGGTCTCTTTTTCCCCCTTCTGTCGCACATCTGTAAAAAGCACACTCATCCATGTATTAGAATCCTGGCTATAAGTCTCTCTATAGACAGACTGTTACAACAGATTTCTTTTTTATATGCTCAAACATTTCTTTTTCTCTGTAAACGATGTATAATAAACTAAATACTTAAGTTAGTGTCCCGCCGTAAATTATGGGGCATTTGACTCCTGGGGCAGCTGCCCGATACCGATTCTGGCACATTCCTTTGGAGCGGCCCTGGAGAAATAGTCTAAAGATTATCAATACTATATACAGGAACAGGTGAACCATATGAGTAAACAGTCTTACACCATATCTGAAGTTGCCAAGATGCTGGGCGTATCCCCGTCAACCGTATCCCGTGCAATGAACAATGCCCCCGGCGTCAGCGAATCAGTGCGCAAGAAAATATTGGATTTTGTGGAAGAGATCGGGTACCACCCAAACACAATCGCCCAAAGCCTGAGCCGTGGCAAAAGTAATATGGTAGCTTTAATACTGGGAGACATACGCAATCCTTTTTATGCTGATCTCGCCTTTGGCATTCAGAAAAACTTGGACAGCCATGGTTACGTTGTAACTACTTTTAACAGCGAATATGATTTCAAAAAAGAACTTCAGTTTATTCAGTTCGCACAGCAATATCACTACTGTGGAATTATACTTGTCACGGTAAACAGCGAGGAGGCAGATAAGTATTTAAAAAGCCTTAATCTTCCCGTACTGCTGATAAACCGTATTACAGAACACTATGAGGGTTCTCTTGTTGTCACGGATAACTTTCAGGCCGGGTATATTGCGGCAAGGCACTTGATTAATCTGGGCCACACACGGATCGGTTTCCTGTCAGGCCACCACAAAAGCTCAACTGCATCCTTCCAACGTTTCCAGGGTTACAAACAAGCTCTTTCCAACTACCAGCTTCTGTACAAGGAGGAATACTGCATGTTTGGACTGGACTGGCGGATGGATACCGGATATGAGGCTGCAGAAGAACTTTTTTGTAAAAGTATTATACAAAAGGAACGCCCTTCTGCATTTTTGCTTGCCAATGACCTTTTGGCCCTGGGTTTTATGAACTACTGTGGAGAACATGAAATACGGATACCTGAGGATATCTCCATTGTCAGCTTTGATAATATTGCCTATGCCGGACTTCACCGTATACAGCTTACAACAGTCAGCCAGCATGTAGAAACCATGAGCAGTGAGGCTGCGTCTCTTATGCTTCAGCTCCTGACTGACCCTCCGGCAGAACCACGCAGGGTTATACTGGAACCCACTCTGATAATCCGCAATACTACCAGTCCCTATAAGGTTCCCGGTATTTAGTTTCCAGATATTGGGATGGCAGAATCATATCCAAAGGGTACCCCATAAAGCAGGCCCAAAGGGGGCGGGCGGACTGTGTCCGATAAGGTATATTTATCAGAGCCACCGGCTGAGCCGGTGGCTTGCTCTAACCCTATAAGGGAGTACTACCAATAAGGCTTACTGTCTAACCCAAACAATTTCTACTTTTGTCAGATTTACTTTGCTGCCCTTTATACTAATAGGTGTACTGTACTTATTTATTTTTCTTTAGTTTATTAGTATCACGCTATTTTGCCTAAGCGCACATGAACCTAACCGTTTTTACCCGCTATTTGGCTAGAGGACTAGTGTATTCGAATTGTTAAATCTTTCGATTAAATCACTGTTGACCTCTCTGCATAGTAAGTAGATTTTTAAAATTCCATCCAATAAAAATTGGACTTTGATGGACTATATTTCCAATCAAAATCCAATTTCCTCAAAGTCATTCTAAAACATTTATCTTAGATACGCCTAAAAAGCTCTGTGCTCTGAATTGATATTAAGTTATGCTATCTTTTGTCCCGCAAAATATCTCTGTATTTTCCCTATTAATTCCTCTAAATCCTCTCCGTACACAACCAATTCTATTTTCTCCGCTCTGCTAATTGCAATGACTCCCAGCAAGGATTTTGCATCTACCATATTTTTCCCGCTTATAAGGTCAGCCTCATACTCACACTGATCCATTATATCCACAAATTCCGATATTTCTTCTGGGCGGCGAAAACAAATTTGAAACTTCTGCATATTCTGTTTTCCTCCTTTATTTTGTGTATATAATTAGTTTATCCCAAATATTGGTATTTATTCCCATACTCCATATGCCATACTTACTGTAGGCAGTCTCAAAAGAATTTCTTCCGGCGGGGATGGAAAGCAGGTAAATATAAAAAGACAGCAGTATTTTTAGAAACTCCATCCCAAAAACTGCTGTCTTATTTTACTGCCTTCTATTCTGTTTCATCAGACTGCTCTACTTGTATGCACTTCTCCGCCAGATACTCCGCTACTTTCTGCTGGCGGATCGTTGACTTAAGCACGTCCTCACCTACCATCTCCTTAAAGGCGTCTATATCCTCATAGCCTGAGCTCTCTGCATACTCCTTAATCTGCTTCTCATATTCCTCCTCCGAGGGTTCCAGATTCTTCTTCTCAGCCAGCAGCTTACAGGCAAGCTCTTTTTTCACTGCTGCCTCGGCTGAATTTTGGGCCTCCGTGTCAAACTCTTCCTCAGACAATCCCATATACTGTTCTGCAAAGTCTTTAAATTCCAGTCCATAAGCATCGGCCATGCTCTGGTAATACTCTTCGATTGTCTTAAGCTGTTTCTCCACTTCACCATCTGGATATTTTTTTACATCCACATTCTGGACCAATGCATCCAGGGCGCTGCCCTGTAACTCACTGTCCTGGCTCTTTTTGTAACTCTCCTCCAGCTGATTTTTAACTTCCTTTTTATACTCCTCCACAGTCTTGGATGTCTCACTGTTCTCCTGCACCCATTCATCCGTCAAATCTGGAACATGCACAACAGAAATCCCATTAATTGTTATATTAAATACTGCCACTTTTTCCGACATTTCTGCATTCGTATATCCAGATGGGAATTTCACTGTTATATCAAAATTTTCACCTGTCTTATGCCCTACGATCTGTTCCTCAAACCCTTTATATTCACCGTTGGCGCCTATAAAACTTCCAGACCCGAGCTCCAGGCTGGCTCCCTGTGCGCTTCCTCCCTCAAATTCAACACCATCCACACTGCCTTTATAATCAATATTAACTGTATCTCCATCCTGGGCCGCACGGTCTGTAATCTCCTCTGTAGTTGCCGATGCTGAAAGACTGTTGTTAATTGTATTATCGACGACAGTATCTGTCACCTCTGTTTCCTCTACCTTGGGAACTTCAAGGCCCTCATACTGCTTTATTGTAATATAATCATCCGAAAGGCCTTTGCTGCACCCGGCAAGGGATACCGCCATAAAGATACTCAGTACAGCCGCCAGTATTTTCTTTTTCATTTTTCCACCTCATATTATAATCTTCCTTCGTAACCTCACAGTAGTCACAGCCACTGCCATACGATATATGGTCTTTCCGCTTACGAAACTGTGGTTTCCAGAACATATTTATCCACATACTTCTAAGTTATACCACACTTCTGTGCCATTGAAAAGGATTTTTCCTTATTTCATAGATGTTTCACACTTTTAACTATAAAAGAGGGGAAAGCAGCCTGGAAAACTGCTCTTTCACCCGGATAACGAGGTTCCTCTGGTCATATACTTTGCGGGTAACATGCGTGCACTTTGTCATGTCATTTTCAAATGCCCTCTCCAATCTTTGCACAGTCCTCTCACTGTATACAACCGCATTGACCTCAAAATTGAGGCCAAAGCTTCGTATATCCATGTTTGCAGTACCCACGCATGCCACCATGCCATCTACGCTCAATGTTTTAGCATGGAGAAAACCATTGTCATACACGTAACATTTTGCCCCGGCCGCCACCATCTCTCCCAGATAAGAATACGTTGCCCAGTACACAAACGGATGATCCGGTTTACACGGAATCATAATCCTCACATCCACACCAGACCGGCTCACAATCTTCAGTGCATCCAAAATAGAATCGTCAGGGATGAAATATGGTGTCTGGAGATATACATGGTCTTTAGCACTATGAATTAACCTCAAATAATTATCATGTATTGTCTTTGTCTGTGAATCGGGCCCACTAGAAATAATCTGCACCGGGTCATGCCCATTCCTTACATACGCAGGTATTTCAAATAAATGATCTTCTAAAAACAGATTTTCCCTGGCAGCATAATTCCAGTCCAGGACAAAACGTACGGCTAGTGACGTGACTGCCGCCCCCTCTATACAAAGATGCGTGTCCCGCCAGTAGCCAAACTTTTTATCTAATCCTAGATATTCCCGGCCCACATTAAATCCACCTACAAATCCTACTCGGCCGTCAATTACAACTATTTTTCTGTGGTTCCTATAATTTACACGCAGCTGAAGCTGTCCCAAAAGCGCTGGAAAAAACTCAGCCACCATGACCCCAGCCTTTTCCAGACGTTCCCAGTCCTTATTATGCATGGTCCGGCACCCCATACTGTCAAATAGTACTCTGACCTCTACTCCCTGTTTGGCTTTCTGGATCAGCACCGGCTCTATCTCTTTCCAAAGCTCATCGTTACGTATAATATAATACTGCATATGGATATACCGCTTTGCCTGTTTCATTTCGTCGATAAGCGCCCTGAATTTTTCCTTGCCGTCTGTATAAATCCTGACATCATTATTATCTGTCAGCACTGCCTCCCCGGCTTCCAAATTATATAATATCAAATCCTTGAATCTCCCCATCTCAGGATTTGCAAGACGCAGCTTCTTTCTATATATTGTCTCCTCCTGCCGCCGGACAGCATATTTTAGTTCCCCTTCAATCTCCTTTGCCTTAAACATCCTGTTTTTATGGAAATCCTGCCCGATTACCAGATAAAGAACAAACCCTAAGATTGGTATAAAATAGAGCAACAGCAGCCAAGTCCAAACTGTTTGGGGGGATCTGCGCTGAAAAAAGATGATAACAAGGGAGAGGAGGATATTAATAATCACCAGGTTGTCCATCACAAAGTTGTATGCTGTTACCAGTCCGTCCCATATTGTTTCTGCCATAAAATAAAAACTCCTTTTTCATCTGTATATCTATACTTATTAAACTGCTAATGTTCAATAAGGTTACACTTCTTGAACTGATAATGTCCAATAAGGCTACACTTACTGAACTGATAATGTCCAATAAGGTGCACTTATTGAACTGCTAATGTTCAATAAGATATGGTTTTAAAGCTCTTACAGTAAACCTACTTATCAGGTATAACTTATTTGATTATACTATTTTCTGACGTGAAAAGTAACCCTAAAATGTCAAATTGCTTGCACTTCCATCCAAAGAATGATACAATACTACTTGCATAATCGCGGAAAAAGAGTATTTTTAGGAGGGTTCGTCGTGAATTTAGGATTGACAATAATGCTTATTGTATTAATTGTTCTAATTATTTTGCTGGCCGTACTCTATTTCTTTGGTAAGAAAGCCGAGAAAAAGCAGGCTGCCCAGCGCGAACAGTTGGATGCTGTAGCGCAGACCGTACATATGCTTGTTATTGATAAAGGAAAGATGAAATTAAGGGATGCCGGATTCCCTTCTGTCGTAGTCGAGAATACACCGAAGTATTTAAGACGCACCAAGGTTCCGGTAGTAAAAGCAAAGGTCGGCCCCAGAGTGATGACACTGATGTGTGATGCACAGGTCTTCCCACTGATTCCTGTTAAGAAAGAAGTGAAAGCAGTGATCAGCGGTATATATATCACCAGTGTAAAGGGTGTCCGTGGTTCACTTGAAACGCCGCAAAAGAAGAAGGGATTCTTCTCCAGGTTTAAAAAAGAAGGAAAGTAATCGAGTAGGAGGCGGTGATTAGCCGCCGTCCTCTCACACCACCGTGCGTACCGTTCGGTACACGGCGGTTTCAATAGTTGACGTGCAGTGACTGATAGGCTGTGGTTAAATCATAAAAACCCCAGTTTATCAGTCTTTGTTTCGTTAAGGCTCTTTTTACCACTCCCACATTCGACATCCGCCAGTAGGACTTTCGGCTGTATGCTCCTTCATATGCTGCCCATTCCGGCAATCCCAGCCCTATCAGCTTTCGTTTCCGGGTTTTGGGCAGTTTCCACTGTTTCCAGATACACATTCGAATTCGTCGATATAGCCAGCCGTTCAAGCTTTCGATGTTATTCTTCATATCCGCTATTCCGTAGTAATTCAACCATCCCCGCATATATATTTTCAGCTTCTCCATGGTTTGAATAATACTTCCGCACTTACTCCGGGAAGTGAGACGGCGCAGGGTATCCTTGGCTTTCTTCCATGCTTTCCCATGGACACGGATATAGATTCCTTTTCCGTTCTTCCCAAAACAAAAGCCAAGGTACTTAAAATTTCGGATTGCGAACACGCTGACTGGCTGGCTCTTTTCGCGGTTCACTTTCAGCTTCAGTGTCTCTTCCAAATATCTTGTACTGCTTTCCAATAGGCGCTTTGCCGCGTGCTCACTCTTTGCCAGCAAGACAATATCATCTGCGTAACGAATGCACGGCACTCCCCTCCTTTGGAATTCCCAGTCAAACTCGTTTAGATACACATTCGCCAAAAGCGGGGAAAGATTGCCTCCCTGGGGTGATCCTTTCTCCGTCTCCATTATTACTCCATTCTCCATCACTCCGCTTTTCAGATATCTCTTTATCATCTGGATCACTCGTTCATCTCGGATTTCTTTCCTCAGAAGATTGAGCAATACCGTATGATTCAAAGTATCAAAGTACTTCGACAGGTCTAAAACTACCGCTTGGGTGTATCCCTGCTCTGCGTACTTCTTAATTCTCTGTATTGCGTCTTTTGCCCCTCGTCCCGGCCGATAGCCATAGCTATTGTCCGAGAATAATGGCTCATAGATTGGTGTGAGCTGTTGTGTCATTGCTTGTTGAATGGTTCGGTCTATGACGGTAGGTATGCCAAGCTTTCTCACTCCTCCGTCTGGTTTCGGAATCTCCACTCTCCGGACAGGAGATGGCGTGTATTTCCCTCTACGGATTCTCTCTACCAGTTCGTGATTATGTTCCCTTAACCATGGCAGCGCTGTTTCTATGGTCATTCCATCTACTCCCGGCGCCCCCTTGTTTGCCTTCACTCTTTTGTAGGCTCTGTTCAGGTTGTCCTTATCCAGAATCCTGCCTAAGATATCCGGCTCTGCACTGTCCCTTTCCTTCCATATCCGGTTAAATGAGCGGTGCGCTCTCACATACCCTTCACGTTCCGCGCTATCTCTTTGTGAGCAGCTTTCTTCGTTTTCTGTACCCATCTGCTCATTCCTCCTTTCCCGGTTCTACTAAAGACTCCTATTGATTCGGTCCTTCACTGAAAAAAACAGCTACTATGACCTCTGCTGACTTCTGTATGTTCAGCGTTGTCTTGCGACAACGGTTACTCTTTTCGGAGCGTTCCATACAGACCTCCCTGAGTACCACACGTTTCTTTCCCTCCATCTATCTGCAGCATCTACTTCACACGGTTCCGTGTAGCTATTGGGCTTCATCTTGTGTTGCAGACTTACCCCCATGTGCAGCCTTCTATGCGATTTCTGTTCGTCAGACCAGAGGTTTGCCCATGGGTTAGTAGGTTCCCCACATCCGGCTTCCTTCAGATTCCACCTCACGATGGACACCCTTGCCTTCGGCTACATCCTTCCCACTACCGGGCGGATTTGGGACTTGCACCCTTTAGAAACGTGCGCCGCCAGGCGCACAACATAATAACCGCAGTATTCTGATGTTTTTCAGAAACTGCGGTTATTTTCTGATAATGGGTTGCAAAAGGGACAGACCCTTTTGCAAAGGGGACAGACCCCTATGAAAAAGGATACGCCCCCTTCGCATGAATCTTCATCCTAAGGGTACAGTCTGCCATTGGTTCATGATTAATATCAAGCTCATAGGCAATACTGACGCCAATATTATCATCTGCGACATTGACCTTCATATCTCTTGTATTCACACCGACCAGCATCTGGCCATACGGGGTCTCATAATATGTGAGATTCTTCTTATTTTTTTCAAATACCATGCGGGTATTAGTTAATCCTGTCTTTACAATCTCCAGACTATCGGATCCTGTAATTTTAATCCTATTTTTGATTGTCCCAGCCATCCCCTCCACTACTTCATCATAAACCACATAATGCTTTCCATTCTTGCAGTAATAATTGGCTGGGGTGACAACTTCTATGGCTTCCCTCTCATCTTCTGTATAACTGGGCGCCATTTCCGCATGCAGTCCGGATATACTGATTAATACATCCTTTGTCATTATTTTCACCTAATATTCTTCAATATTCACCACATTTGTCTGTGATATGTCAAACGGCATAACCGTATTAGCAAATCTTCGGAACTTTTCTGCAGCGTCACTGACGTAAAACTCATAATGGCTAAAGGGGTACGTCCCCCCGTCATTTTCCATATTATGCCTGGCAAGCAGCTTTTTCAGATCCATAGCCGTCTCATAGGCAGGATTGACAATTTGGATTCTCTCCCCCATATAGGCCCTGATCTTAGAGCGCAGCAGAGGATAGTGGGTACACCCCAGTATCATTGCATCAATCTCCGAGTTCTTCATAGATTCCAGATAGTAATCTATAATTTCCTGTGTTACATTATGCTCTTTAAATCCCTCTTCCACAAGAGGCACAAATAAAGGACAGGCTTTCTCTATCACCTCAATATCAGGATTCATCCCTTTAATGATCTTGGTATATACGCCACTTTGCACTGTGGCGTCTGTACCTACCACACCTACCTTTAAATTTTGTGTCGCCTCCACGGCTGCCCTTGCGCCGGGAATGACAACGCCTAAAATAGGAATGCCAAATTCATCCCTGACTGTTTCTAAAGCAAGGGCGCTTGCAGTATTACAGGCAATCACGATAGCCTTCACCTGTTTCGTTTTCAGAAATCGGATAATCTGCTCTGAAAAACGGATAATCGTATGCTGGGACTTACTCCCGTATGGAACGCGGGCAGTATCCCCAAAATATACAATATTCTCTTCTGGAAGCTGTCTGGCCATCTCACGTACCACTGTCAGTCCGCCCACTCCAGAATCGAATACACCTATGGGAGCCTTCTTTTTACTTTCCATACTCAATCTGCCTGTCTCCTAAATTGCTAATATCTTTGCTATATCATATTGATGGGAAGGAATCTCCTTCTTCATAGAAAGCGCTTCTTCGATACTATAGTCAACAAAACGTCCATTCTTATAGCCTACCACACGGTTTGATTTCCCTGAACAAAGAATTTCAACAGCCATGGCCCCCATGGTAGACGCATATACCCTGTCCTTACATGTAGGACTTCCGCCTCTCTGCATGTGTCCCAAGATAGTAGCCCGGGTCTCAATCCCGGTAGCTTCCTCGATTCTTTTGGCCATATTAATAGAATCTCCAACACCTTCTGCATTAATAATAATATAATTTTTCTTTCCGCGCTTTTTGTTAGCCATAATGTCTGCAATCAGAGCCGCCTCATCATAATCATGTTCTTCCGGCATTAATATACGCTCCGCACCATTAGCAATACCGCACCAAAGGGCCAAATACCCCGCATCGCGGCCCATAACTTCGATGATACTGCATCTCTCATGGGACGTAGACGTATCACGCACTTTGTCAATGGCCTCCATTGCTGTATTCACAGCCGTGTCAAAACCTATAGTATAATCCGTACAGGCAATATCCAAGTCGATCGTGCCTGGCAGGCCTACTGTATTCACGCCCAGGTGTGACAGCTTCTGCGCCCCGGCAAAGGAACCGTCCCCCCCAATCACTACAAGGCCGTCGATTCCATATTTCTTACAGATGGCTGCGGCTTTTTGCTGTCCATCCTCTGTCCTCATGGCCTGGCAGCGCGCTGTCTGAAGAATCGTCCCTCCCCGCTGAATTGTATCAGATACATCACGGGCAGATAAGTCAATGATTTCCTCTTTCAGCAATCCATGGTAGCCTCTCCTGATGCCACGGACTTTCAACCCTTTAGAAAGTGCAGTCCTTGTCACGGCACGGATTGCTGCGTTCATTCCCGGGGCATCCCCGCCGCTGGTAAGTACTCCAATTGTACGTATGCTATCTTCAATCTCATCCAAAATCATTTCTTTTTCGCTTAATTTCTTTTCTGCCATTTTTATATCCACCTTTCCATACTTATTGAACTGCTAATGTCAATAAGGAATGATTAACTACTGTACCAAAAAATTGCTTATTTTTTAACACTTTGGATATTATTCTAAACTATTTATATATGGTTTTCAATAGATTTTTCTACCACTTTTACGCGCTTTTCACCAAAATGATTCATCAATCTGCTCAATATCTGGGGTGTGACACTGACATTTCTATTCCGGGGCAGCCTTTTAACCGCCCTCTCCTCCTGGCAATAGATTACCACCTGATCCTCCCCCTCTGAATCAGCCAGGTATCCATAGACAATCTGCTCATTCTCCAAAAATGCAGCTTTGTCAGGAAACTGAATCCACAGTTCTTTCTTCATCTGTTCAAAGGGTATTATTTTTTCACAAATAAGTTTGCTTGCCCTCTCATCCTCCTCAGATACCCTGCCTTTAATAAATACTTTATTGTCTGTCTCCAATAAGGCACGGTTATTTTCGAAGTCTCTCGGAAATACAACAACCTCCACTGTCCCCAGCAAATCCTCCACTGTCAGAAAAGCCATCATTTGATTTGTCCTGGTATGTTTAACGGTCTTGTCCACGATCATGCCCCCAATAATTTCTCTGGCCCCGTCATGCACCTTTGTCCTGCCAGTCTCTTCATCAGGCTGGAAGTCTGCTGTAGTCACAGAGATAGATTTTCTCCATTTCTCTTCATACTCATCCAGGGGATGCCCGCTAATATAAATCCCCAGCACTTCCTTCTCAAAAGCAAGAAGGTTTTCTTTCGTATATTCTCCCACATCAGGCAGTTTAATCTCAAATTCCTTCTTCTGCTCCTCGTCCACCATATCAAACAATGTCATCTGGCCAGTCATTGCATACTTCTTTTCCTGGTTCACATGATCCATTATCTGAATATAAATACTCATAAACTGCTTTCTCGTCCCATCCAGCCCGTCCAGTGCGCCTGACTTGATAAAGCTCTCTATGACTCTTTTATTGAGGACTTCCTTCAGCAAGAGCCTGCTTATGAAATCCTCCAGGTTTTTAAAGGGACCAAATTCTTCCCTGTCAGCCACAATCGCCTCAATGACCGGTCTGCCAACACTTTTGATAGCTGCCAACCCATATCTGATGTTGCCTCCGTCCACTGAAAAGTCCGCTTCCCCACAATTGATGTCGGGAGGCAGTATTTTAATATCCATCTGTCGGCAGCTGTAAATATATTCTGCCACCTTAGGCGGATTTTCAATCACCGATGTCATCAAGGCAGCCATAAATTCTACAGGATAGTAATATTTCAGATAGGCAGTCTGATAAGCCACCACTGCATAGGCGGCAGCGTGGGATTTATTAAACGCATACTTTGCAAAATCTATCATCTCATCATAGATTTTATTGGCCAGCTCCTCGCTTATGCCATTTGCTATACACCCAGGTACGCCATTCTCCTCATCGCCGTACACAAAGACCTGCCGCTCTTTTTGCATCACATCCCCCTTTTTCTTGGACATGGCACGGCGCAAAAGATCACTTCTCCCCAAAGTATACCCTGCCAGGTCACGCACAATCTGCATAACCTGCTCCTGGTAAACGATACAGCCATAGGTTGGCGACAATATAGGTTCCAGCTGAGGGCAGTCATAGGACACTGCACCTGCTTCGTTCTTACCTTTAATGTATTGTGGTATAAAATCCATGGGGCCCGGACGATATAAAGAGATCCCGGCAATAATATCCTCCAGACTATGGGGTTTCAGCTCCTTCATAAAACTTTTCATGCCCGCACTCTCTACCTGAAAAATGCCGTCTGTCCTGCCAGTCCCCACATAGTCCAGTACATTTTTGTCATCATAATCCACTTTATCTATATCCAGGTCAGGGGTTTTCTTTTTGGCCATCTCCACAGCATTATGAATGACAGTCAATGTACGCAGTCCCAAAAAGTCCATCTTTAAAAGTCCCAGTTCTTCCAAGGTAGTCATTGTAAACTGTGTCGTCACTGAGCCGTCTGACGCACGGGAAAGGGGAACATACTCGTCCACAGATTTTTGGCTGATCACCACACCTGCAGCGTGCATAGAGCTGTGGCGCGGAAGTCCCTCAAGTCTCTTTGACATATCGATCAGATATTTAACCTGCTCGTCGCTTTCATAAGTCCTGCGCAGCTCTGGGTTCATCTTCAAAGCTTTATCTATTGTGATATTTAACTCAGTAGGGATCATTTTGGCTATTGTATCCACAAAAGCATAGGGCAGATCCATTACCCGGCCCACATCACGGATTACACCTCTGGCTGCCAGTGTACCAAACGTGACGATCTGTACAACCCGGTCCTTCCCATACTTTCGGACCACATAGTCAATGACTTCCTGTCGTCTTTCATAGCAGAAATCTATATCAATATCCGGCATTGACACACGCTCAGGGTTTAGAAAACGCTCGAACAGAAGCTGATACCTGATGGGATCTATATTGGTGATTTCCAGACAATAGGACACGATACTCCCCGCCGCAGAACCCCTGCCAGGCCCTACCGGTATGCCGTGATCTCTTGCATATTTAATAAAATCCCAAACAATCAGGAAGTAATCCACATATCCCATACTGTGGATTATTTCCAGCTCATATTTCAGCCGTTCTCTCAGCTCCTCTGATGGATTTTCATAACGTCTGTCTAACCCTTCAAAGCAGAGCTTATTCAAATACTCCCAGGAATCCATATTTCCCGGCACATCATACTTTGGCAGCTTCGTGACACCAAACTCAATCTCCACATCACACCGGTCGGCAATCTTCTGTGTATTCTCAAGGGCCTGCAGGGCATAGGGAAAAAGCTCCGCCATCTCTTCCGGGGATTTCACATAATATTGGCCGCCCTCGTAACGCATACGGTTCTCATCCTCAAGCTTTTTCCCGGTCTGTATACAGAGCAGGATGTCGTGAGGCTTCTCATCCTCTGCATATGTGTAGTGCACATCATTGGTGACTACTAAATCGATATCCAGCTCCGTTGACATACCCAGCAGTTTCTGATTAACAAGAGACTGTTCAGGTATGCCATGATCCTGAAGTTCAAGGAAAAAATTCCCTTTTCCAAATATTTCCTGGTATTCAAGGGCAGATTTCTTCGCCTCCTCGTAGAGTCCTTTCGATAAATACCTCTGTACTTCTCCTGCAAGGCATGCACTCAGCGCAATAATCCCTTCATGATATTCCTGCAGTACAGCCTTATCAACACGGGGTTTATAATAGTATCCCTCCACAAATCCTTTGGAAACAATCTTCATAAGATTCGCATACCCCTTATTATTCTCTGCCAGCAGGACGAGATGATAATAACGATCCTCCCCTCCGCTTACTTCTCTGTCAAACCGGGAATTAGGAGCCACATAAACTTCGCACCCCAGTATTGGCTTAATGCCCTGCCGCTTTGCCTCCCGGTAAAAATCAATCACGCCATACATCACCCCGTGATCTGTAATAGCTGCGCTGTCCATCCCTAGTTCCTTTACCCTGGCCACATATTCTTTTATCTTATTAGATCCATCCAGAAGGCTATATTCTGTATGGACATGTAAATGTGCAAATCCCATCTTCCACTCCTGCTGTTCTATTAAAAAAGGGCGGTCCCCGCCGGGGAACTACCCTTATGCCTGCTTCTTATGTTAAATTGCCTGGCAGCACCTTGCCTCTGCCTATTGGCCGCCGTTAATCATAAAATGAATCAGCTTATCTGTATCTTCTTTTTCATAGGCAATGATCTCCAGCTCAGGAATCTCACCATTAGAAAAAATATTTGCCATGGAAACATACTGAGAAAGCTTAGACTTCAAATTCAGCCTGTCACCCTCGCCTGTCACTAGTTCTACTCTTCCTACACAGGAATCTACTACTTTAAAAAATGCTTCTATGTCTGTTATATTCTGTACTTTCATCTCTCTTTAACTCTCCTTTCAATCGTCTACTGCTTTCTCCCTCATTATACCGCATTTTAACTGGATTGCAAGATTTTTCAACGAATTCGGATGCTTTTTTCTAAAATCTGAATCTTGCCTCCCTTAAGCAGGCGTCCCACCCCTCGCTTAAAGGCTGCTTTGCTCATACCAAATTCGTCCTTGATCTTCTCTGGCTCAGTTTTATCCGTAAATGGCATCTCACCGCCATACTCTTCAAGCACTTCCCATATGTGCCGGGCATCCTTCTCCATTTGGTCAGGTATCTTATCCTTTATGCTTAAGTCCAGTTTTCCATCCTCTTTCACAGCAGTAACTCTCGCCTCTATCTCACATCCGGGACGGAGAGTCCCGACCACATCCTTTTTGGGGATTAAGGCTGAATACTGTTCATCCACTGCCACAAAAATACCAAACTCCTGGCTGGTATCATATACAATCCCAGTGACCCTGTCATCTTTCTTGTACGGCGAGTCTGTCCTCAGCAGATGGTACACCTTCATCGTGGCACAGAGACGGCTGCTCTTGTCAATATAAAGAGAAACAAGACATTTATCACCCTTCTTTACCTTTACCGTCTGTTCTTTAAACGGAAGAAACAGATCCTTTTCCAGTCCCCAATCCAGAAAAGCGCCCACCTTACCTATATCTGCCACTTCTAAGACTGCCAGCTGCCCCATGACGATCTTAGGTTCATTAGTAGTGGCAATCAGCCGGTCAGAAGAATCTCTATAAAGGAACACTTCCAGAGGGTCACCGATTTCTATATCCGGGGGCACTTGTTTCTTTGGAAGCAGTACACGCTCTTTATCACTTCCCAGATAAACGCCAAAATCTACTTTTTTTACGACTGTCAAAGACTGCTTTTCCCCTAATTTCATACCATATTTCTCCTTTTCTGATCTCAGATACTTGTAAGTATACCCCGAATGTCAAGATTTGGCAAACAGAAGCCGAAGTCCCCGGTGCAGGCATACGGGGCATCCAACTGGCAGCAATGCAGGCATCGGGGTATTTCCTCACGGCAGCCGCCAACTGGACATGTAAACATGCCCGCTTGGCTCGTTACCCACAGGAATAAATGTTGGGCAGTCCTGCCAGCTCTCTATTGTCTGCTGCCCAAATATTTATTCAAAATTTGTTCCAGGCGGCCAAAATCTATTGGTTTTGAGATATGTGCATTCATGCCGGCATTCATCGCCTGGTTGACGTCCTCCACAAAAGCGTCTGCTGTCATTGCCACTATCGGCATATCTTTGACATCTGTACGGCTCAGTCCCCGGATAGCCGCAGCAGCCTCATATCCGTTGAGCACCGGCATCTGTATGTCCATAAATATAAGGTCATAATATCCTTCCACGGAACCGCCTACTTTATCAACGGCCTCCCTCCCATTTACAGCCCATTCCACCTGGACTCCGCTTATCTTTAATATTTCTCCCGCTATCTCGGCATTCACCTCATTATCTTCCACAAGCAGCACACGTTTGCCAGTAAAATCCGCCCCGCCCCCAAAAACAGAATCAACTTCCTCTTGCTCTTCTTCTATATGCAAAAATTCTTTGAAACTCCTGATCAGGCGGCTTTTAAACAGTGGTTTTGCAATAAATTTATCTACTCCTGCATCGCGGGCCTCCTCCTCTATATCTGACCAGTCATATGCTGAAATAATAATAATCGGCACATCTGCGCCAACAGTCCTCCTGATTTCTCTGGCAGCCTGCAGTCCATTCATTTCGGGCATCTGCCAGTCCAGAATCACAGCAAAGTAATCCTCGCCTCTGTGGTGCCGCCTGCTTACCTTTTCCACAGCTTCCCGCCCCGACAGGCACCACTCTCCTTTCATGCCAATATCCTCAAGAATAATGCAGGCGCTCTCGCAGGTAATCTCATCGTCATCCACAACAAGTACAGGCAGATCTATCAGTTCCTCTATTTTTTCCCGGCGCTGTTCCTGAAGTTTTAAATGAATTGTCACTGTAAACCTGGACCCTTCATTGATTCTGGATACAACCTGGATATCCCCGCCCATCATCCGTATGATATTCCGGGTAATCGTCATTCCCAAGCCGGTTCCTGTCACCTGCCCTATCCGGCTGTCCTGGGCCCTTGTGAAAGGTTCAAACAAAACTGCCTGAAATTCCTCCGTCATTCCAATGCCATTGTCCTCAAAAATAAATTCATATTCCCCATACCCTGAACGGCCCATTGCTTTCTCAGTAATATGGACATTGATATTTCCTCCATCCGGCGTATATTTTACCGCATTCGTGATCAAGTTCACAAATACCTGCTGTATGCGCAAGCTGTCCCCAATCACCCATTCATGGGAAAGCTCGCCTAAGCTGACCTGTAGATTGTGTCCGTGCTGGTTCATCTGGGGGAGCACCATGGTAATCATGTTATCAATTAAATCTGCAATATTAAATTCTTCCTCCTGCAGCTCCACCTTCCCTGACTCAATTTTACTCATATCCAGGACTTCATTAATCAGGGAAAGTAAGTGTTTAGATGCCACTGTGATCTTATTTAAACACTCCCTGACCCTCTCGTGGTTATCTATATATGTCCCGGCAATGGCCGTCATACCTATAATGGCATTCATAGGGGTCCTGATATCATGGCTCATTCTGGACAGAAATTCCGTCTTTGCTGTATTTGCCGACTCAGCATAATTATATGCCTCTCTCATAGCTTCCTGCTGTTTCAGCTTTTCGGTCTGGAATTGATCGATATCAAGATGATACATAATCACTTTAGACGGGATTCCCTTGTTATATTCCACTGCCTGATAGATATTTTTACGCCATTTATATGTACCGCTCTTTATCATGTACTCCAGTTCAATCCTGCGTTCTTTTGACAGGGTTTCGCGGAGATTATGGATGCTGCCTGCGTTCTGGAAAAAGTCCTGATAATCCGGCGCCGCAATCTCCCTGGCCAGCCAATCATTCATCCTGCTGTAGCATCCCCTCTCTGGAAACTCTGCGCCAAATAACTCTCTATTCAGGGTAAGCACTGTATAAGTATCCTGCTCTATGTCTAACTCAATAATTCCAAGATATTCGTCTTTCAGGCTATTGAGCACACGTTCCAGCTTGCGCTGTGCCACTTCTCTCTCTTTTAACTCAGTAATGTCCGTGATGGAACCTTTGACAGCACAAGGGCGGCCCTCATTTTTCAATACGATTCCACTCAGGCCGTACCAGCGGAGCTCTTCTGTCTCCCAATTATATAATCGGACCTGTATTGGCTGCTCCGCCCCTCTTTCCAAAAAATCCCTCATAATCGGAATATCGCTCTCAGGACATAACCCTTTTTCATTGAGCATCTTTCTATAGCCGGCATAGCTATATGTATTTTTACCGCCATCCTCACTGCTGCCTATAATATTAAGAATATCATGGTCGATATCATATTCAAAATCAAATCTGTCCGACTGATACAGCATCTTCTGATAACGTTCCTGCTCCATATCCTTTATATACCGCTCTGTTATATTTCGGTACACTCCCACGGCAGTCCCTGTTGCCTTTCCACTTTTATCAAAAATGGAACGCAGATTCAGCTCAAAAACGGTCTCTGTACCCCCAACCGGAATCAGTTTTACAATCCCTTTTGCCTCCTTTGCCCCTTTCATCACGGCTTCATGGATCCGTATATACTCACTCTTCGTATCCTCAGATACAATTCCCAGCTTTACCATCTCATAGGGGACTCCTGTCTGCACAGTATCTACCTTGAATGACTGGGCCGTCCTCTCATCCACAAAAATCGTCTGTTTTTTTATGTCATAAGTAAAAACCAGGCTTCCGCTTTCTTCGGCTGCAATCTGAAACGCTTTCATAGTACTATACAATTTCTCATTGGTTTCCTGAAGCAATGCATATGCTTTTTGGAGTTCTTTTAGGTTCTGCTCTCCCATCTCTGCCATGCCACCTCCCAGCATTATCTTATCTTATTCTTGTATTCCCGAGGACAGCCTATTCACTTTAATTCTATTACTGCATATGGTTTCTGTTCTTTGTCACACAGCTCTATGACAGTCCTATCCTTCTCCAAAGCCGCTCTGGGATAGATCATGTCCCCATAGACCGCCGATTTTTTATACTCTACCCGGAGTTGATGCACAAAGGTATCACCCGGAAGGAGCTCCAGCGCCATCTGCACATACTGGCAGTTATTAACATGCTCATTTGTATCAATATGGCTCTTCTGTACTGGAAATGGTGAAAGTCCCTCCCCATGGCCGGAAATTTTTATCTTCCTGCCTTCATAGTCCATTTCCAGAGGAGGCTCCAGTCCATATGGCAGAATATCTTCCTCACTTGGCCTGACAGGCCTCCCCTTTTGTATATCCATAAATACCCAGATTGAATTAGCGCAGGCCACCTGCAGGCCAGTCCCATCTTTCATTAGGAAATTACGTTCTCCATACAGTCCCTTAAATCCGGTGGCAAATGTGCCTACTGTAATTTTCTCGCCCAGAGCCGGGAATCTGTCCACCACCACCTGCCAATAAGATAAAAGCCACGCTCTTCTTCTCTCCTTCAGCACATGCAGTCCTAGGCCAATATCCTCGGACTGAAATGTGCTGCAGTCCTGAAAATAATTAATCAATCCAGGAAGTGTCAAAGTCCCTCGATGGTCAACTTCACTGTACCTTACTCTGCTGTCAAATGAATACATATTTTTTCCTTCTTTCTCTGTACCCGTATTCTGGATGCATATCAAATGGCATCTGAACTATTGTTTTTTCCTGATATGTAACTGTGCTCCACAGTGATAATGCACTGATACCTGGAGTCCACATTCTTTAGCCGGGTTTCCAGCTCCTTCCTCAGGTCCTCTTTATGTGCCTCTTCATACTCAATCGGCACTACCATATCAAATATTAAATTTATCTTTTCTTCCCCCTCCACAATTCTCAAATCATGTATACTGCAGTTCTCATCTGTCTTTTGCATTTCTCTAATCACAAGCTCATGTACCCTCAAAATCTCTTCATTCTCCATCTCAATGGGATCCATATGGACAACCAAGAAAATCCCAAGCTGCTCCACTGCATCTCTTTCAATCCGGTCAACTATTTCGTGAGAAATTTCTATACTGACATCATTCGGCACCTCAGCATGGATCGACGCCATGCTCCTGTTAGGGCCATAATTATGGACAAGCAGATCATGAGTCCCCTCAATCCCCTCGTATTTTTCCACGAACTGCTTGATCCTTATATAAAGGTCTGGATCTATGGCCTCACCCAGCAAGGGTTCCAGAGTATCCTTTGCGATTTCCACCCCTGTCCACATGACCGCGAGGGCTACTCCTACCCCTATAATCCCGTCAATGTTAATGCCTGTCACAAGATAAAAGATAAGAGAAAGAATTGTTGCGCCTGTAGTGATGACGTCCCCCATAGAATCAGTAAAAACAGCCATCATAACTTTTGAGTCAATCCTCCTGCCCAATTTCCTGTTAAACAGGCCCAGCCACAGCTTAAGTCCAATGGATAGAGCCAAAATAATAACAGAAACAAGCTGAAAGTTCAATTCTTCCGGCGTCCTGATTTTAGCCAGTGAATCTTTCAAAAAGGTAAATCCCACCTCAAGGACAAGAAAAGAAACTATCAGGGCCGCTATGTACTCCATCCTGCCATGGCCGAAAGGGTGCTCCTCATCTGCCGGCTTCCCTGCCAGTTTCACGCCAACAAAACTGATGACAGAAGAGCCTGCGTCTGAAAGGTTATTAAATGCATCTGCGGTGACGGATACACTGTGTATAATCAATCCCACAGCAAATTTTACAGCAAATAAAAAAACATTGCAAAAGATGCCTACTACACTGGCCAATACTCCGTAGGCCGTACGTACAGACACCTTTTCCACATCCTGATAATTTTTTACAAAAGATTTCACCAAAAATTCAGTCATTTTTCCTCCGTTCGTAAACCGGCTTTGGGAATGCCCCTCTCTTTATCCATTGATCTTAGTTATTTAAATTGTTCCAAAAAGTACCATTTTATTTTAAAGTCAGACTCCGCGGTTATTTGGGAATACTCTTCTTCTGTCAGCACACTTTTTAGTTCTTCCTTTCCCTCTTCGGGTACTACTGCATTTACTGTATCCAGGAAACACAGGTTTGGATATAAAACGCACCACCAGTTATGGCCTTTTGCCGCACCAATCTCGATTCTCAGCGCTTCATAATTTCCTGCTGGGAAAGTCACGTCCCCATATGTCTTTTCTGGAAAGTAGCAGGTGGTCACAGCAGCGCTGACCGGATAATCCATTCCAGACCCGGCAATCACTTGGCTGGCCATCCTCTCCAATTCATCGGTGTGCAGGCGCATCCACTCCTTGGTGCCGTCAGCATCTAACCCATCTGGCAGGTTAGCCTCCAAATATTCTAGCACCTGCTCTTTTACTTCCATCTTAAGGGACTGATCCTCCTCGCTGTCACTGTTAGCCAGTATATGGAACCTTAAGACCTCCTGGGCCAGATGCTCCTGTGTTTTTGCCTCTGCACTTACATCTACACGCCATGTAATAAAAGCAGTTAAAATTGCGGCAATTATTAGAGCAAGAATAACAATAATCTGATTTGCATACCTTATCGGACGGAGTCCGCCCGCCCCTTGGGGGCATGTACTAAGGGACGCCCCCCGGGAAAGCTTTGCCGGACATATCAGTGGCCGCCTTCCCTCAGATGCATATGTTTCGGCATATTTCTGTGTATGTTTTTTTCTATATATTCTGTTCATATGTAACTCCTTCCATTTAGTTGATATAAGGAGTATGGACAGAATTTTCAGAATTATACAACAATGGCTGACAAAGGGGACAGTCCCTTTTGCAAAAGGGACTGTCCCCTTTGTCCTCACCTATTCTTCCTTCTGGCGCAATATATCAATAACCGCCGCCACCTGATTATCTATGTGCTGGCTTGTAATGCTGGCAGCCTTATCCCTTTCCCCGTTCTCAATTGCGCGTATAATATCCTGATGTTCTGCTAACAGCTTAGGATGGCACTCTTTCTGTTTAAGATATTCCACACGGTAACGGTACATTTGTTCCCGTAGGTTATTGAGCAGTTGTATCAGGCGGCCATTATCTGTTGCAAAATAAATTATATCATGAAACGCCACATCAGCTTCCGCAATTTTTGTAATATCATCACTATTCAGAACTATCTGAAATTCTTTCGCAGCTTTCTTTAAGTTCTGTATCCCTTCTTTATTAATACGGTCACAGGCCAGCCGGACTGCAAGCTCTTCTAATGCGCTTCTGACCTCCAAAACATCACGGAGGTTTTTTTCTGTAATTTCTGCGACCTCCGCCCCTTTCCTTGGAATCATTAACACAAGGCCTTCCAGCTCCAATTTACGGATTGCCTCTCGGATAGGGGTACGGCTTACTCCCAGCTTATTGGCAAGCTGTATCTCCATCAGCCTCTCCCCCGGCTTAAGCTCGCCTCTTAATATAGCTTGTCTTAGAGTATTAAAGACAACATCCCTCAGGGGAAGATATTCATTCATCGTAACTTCGAATTTAGGCTCCATTCTCGTTCCTCCTCACACTGTGTACATTAGTCACATACACTTGCTTTGCCAGTGCTTTCTCCCTTATCTTGTCCTGTGCTGCCCTGGCCTCTGCCTTCCCCTCGAACAAGCCAAATACCGTGGGGCCACTGCCGCTCATTATAGCATTAACTGCCCCGGCTGCCTTCATCTCCTTCTTGATTTCCTCTATCACCGGATGCATAGGGATAGTTACAGACTCCAGGACATTCCCCATAGCGGCTGCCACCTCCCTCAGGCTTCCTCTTTTCAACCCCTCCACCAGTCTGCCAATGTCCGGGTGCTCTAAAATCTCCCTGGCATCTAAGGCCTCGTACACAATTTTTGTGGAAACACTGACAGGAGGTTTCGCCACCAACACTGTACATTTAGGCATTGGAGGAAGTACTGTCAATTCCTCGCCAATTCCCTCCGCCAGCACGGTTCCACGCATAATACAGTAGGGGACATCTGCCCCTAGTTTAACCCCTCTCTCCATCAAAGATTTTTGTGAAAGTCCCAACCCAAACATACGGTTCATCCCGAACAGGACGGCCGCCGCGTCTGAGCTGCCGCCTGCCAGGCCTGCCGCCACCGGGATATGCTTATCCAGAGTAATCCTGACCCCCTCTGTTAACCCAAATTCTTCGATCAGCATATTAGCCGCTTTATATGCAATATTATTTTTATCTACAGGAAGAAAATACAGATTTGTCTGCAGCTCAATCCCTGGCTTCTCTATCCGTTCGATCCTCACATCATCATGCAGATAAATGGACTGCATGACCATTCTTACATCATGATACCCGTTTTCTCTTTGGCCAAGCACATCAAGTCCCAGATTGATTTTGGCCAGTGCCTTTAGCTCTATCTGTTTCATCCGGTGTCCTCCAATTGTATCTTGTATACATTATTCTTATAGTATACTCATGTTTTCTTTGAAAATCAACAACTTATCCCCAGGTTTTATCGTATCTGACTCCATAGCATTTACTTCTTTAATCCCTTCCACCGTTGTCATATAATTCTTTGCCAGATTCCAGATCTCGTCTCCTTCTTTTACAATATATCCTACGATACCAGGCCTGTTTTCCATCTCTTCCATGGAGATCGGTGAAAGTTCCACATCTGTTATGACCTGCATATTTACTGGCCTGCGCATAAATGTATCAAATGCCAGAACCGCCTTTACTTCTACCGCCTCGCTTCCCGCCAGGCTGACAGAGAGCTGCTCGACATGGTAGGAAGTATTATACCTTACATCCTCCGATATGCCCGGGCATTCCAAAAGATAGGAAAAGGGTACCATCCCCTGCCAGCTTCCAAAAGGCATGGCGTCATCTGCTTTTAAATACAGGAAGGAGATATGCAGGATACCTTCGATCTGAATCCCCCCCTCAGCTATCTCCATATGTTCTATTTGAATACTCCCATCACTGTGGCATATCTGAAGGACATCATCCTTTAATTCAGGGAGGGACAATCGTTCAGATACCTTACATTTAGAATAGTTCTGTATTAACAGCTCTTCATACACCGCTTCCCTTGTCTCAAACCCACAGTTTTGCTCCAGAGAGTACATATCCTCCAGCAGTTCGATCTCTTCCTCCTCATAAATATTCATTCTTAAGTTCAGCGTCCCCTCTATTCCGAGAACCCGCATCTCCCCGTCCTCATCCATACGGATATCCACCAGGGTGTCCTCCAGGTTATTATGCACATAGTAATACATGCCCTCGTCCACGCCGCCACACTCGATCCTGCCCTCGTACGGAACACTCTGCTCTAACCAGTCAGTTTTTCCGTCTTCTGATAAATACATACAAAATACAAGCAGCTCCCCTTTCAGCTGCATCTCGTCCTGTCCCAGCCGGATTTCCATCTTCCTGCTGCTGACATCTGTGAGAAGCAGCTGGCCGATACTTTCTTTAGTTCCAGGTAGGGTTATTTCTTCTTTAATACGGTAGGTATCCTTTTTTGTGGTATGCAGTTCAAGCAGATTTACATTCTTCATTTTTTTATAAATCTGTACCGGGCCGTCCACATCCACCGTCGTCTCTTCATCCTCCAGTTTTTCCCTTCCTATTTCCATTTCAACCATAACGCGGATACTTAATTTTCTGGAATGTACGAGGGTAGAAGAAAACTCAACTCGGATATTTTGTATAAAATAGGTTTCCATTTCCCCGCCATCAGTATACACCATTTCCTCAAATGGGATTTTCCCCTCCAGCACTGCTGGCTGCGGTTCTCCTGACGCTGTAACATATAATATCTGAAAATATAATTTTCCGGAAATACGTATGTAATTTTCTACCAATTTAATATCTTCAATTTTTACATGTCCGCTCCCCTGAATTATTTGCTGTACGTCATCTTTGGCGTCTGGTACATTATAATCCTCATCCAAATAAAACTGATCAAATGTCCGTTTTCCCTCCTGCGTATAATGCACCTGCTTTTTAATTAATTCCATATACATCCTCCTCTAATCAAACACAACATTTTTATCAATATATTCCAGCTTCACTACCACATACGGATAGGTGATTGTATCTTTTGTTTGTTCCCCTTTTTCGGGCCCCAGTAGATTCGTATGTATATAAACAGCATTTTCTGTTTCATAAAGTCCAGCTACCTCCACACTGTACCCACTTTTTGGCTGAGGGCCATAGCCTTCTGCGATGTACATATACCCCTGGTCACAAAAAGTCAGTTTAAAAGGCATCTCCCTGTTCTCTGTGATCGCGGCCTTTAGTTCATCCGGCACTTTTTCTTTATCCATGACCGTAAATTCCAAGTCCCGTATTTTCTCAGTTTTCTGGGGACGCGAGACACATCCTGTCAGCATCAGTACGATTAAAAGGCCTGCCAGATATAATATTTTTTTCCCCATGTCCTGTACCCGCGGTATATTCTCTCTATTATTTTATTATGCCGGCTGTGGGAATATGCCCCACATCCCCTGTTTTATAGTGCGTGGACGGCCTGATGGAAATCCCCCCTGTCTTTAGTATGTCATATACCGTCAAATATAAGAATAAAAGACACAAGACATAGTAGATTAACAAAATGGGAATTATAGATAAATATAGTCTTTAACAGATTTGTTTTTTGTTGATAACCTCTTAATTGGCCAACTTATTCAACTGTACACGATAGCGCTCATATAAAAATGTTTTGATTTCAAAATACTATTTTATATGGCGATTCCTGTCTTGTCTTTTTTATATTGCTTTAGTATAATTAAAAACAGTCATTTCTAAACTATAATACTGTCCAGAATATACATTGTGACATTACAAAAATGCCCTGTATGCCTGCCACAATGCATATGCCGACATACTTTCTGCTTTAAAAATATTAATAGAAAAGAGGATTCCGTCTGATGGCCAGATTTATCTGTATTGTAATTTTTCTCGTTTTATTTTTAATACTTTCTATCCCTGTCTTTTTTATTGAATGGATAATTGGTAAATTTAACAGAGAAAAAAGGGATTATAGCTCCCTTCGGATAGTGCAGTGGGGATTTCGGATGATTTTGAAAGTAACAAGAGTTGAGGTTACTGTGATCGGTGAAGAGAACATACCCGATGAGGCTGTACTTTTTATCGGCAACCACCGAAGTTTCTTTGATATATTGCTGACATATACACGCTGTAAAAGACTGACTGGGTATGTGGCCAAAAAAGAAATGGAGCATATTCCCCTTTTATCCACCTGGATGCGTTATCTGTACTGTCTTTTCCTGGACAGAGAAAATCCTAAAGAAGGATTGAAAACAATCCTGCAGGCTATTGAATATATTAAAAAAGGAATTTCTATCTGTATTTTCCCTGAAGGAACCAGAAATACAGGGGAAGAATTAAGTATGCTTCCTTTTAAGGACGGCGCATTTAAGATTGCCACAAAGACAAACTGCGCAATTATCCCTATATCAATGAATAATACCTGCGCGATCTTTGAACGCCAGTTTCCTAAAATCAGAAAAGTACATGTGGTCATTGAATATGGCAGCCCCATTTATCCCAATGAACTGGGAAAAGAAGAAAAAAAACATATCGGAAACTATGTACAGGGCATTATTCAAGAAACAATTCAAAAAAATGCACCACTTGTTTAATTTTGATATATACAGCACAGCAAACCTGTGAAGAAATAAGGATTATTCAGAATATTCTGACTTTGGAGTTCAAAGGGGACAGTCCCTTTTGCAAAAGGGACTGTCCCCCTTTAAACTATATTATAAATTCCCCGTCTTTCATTACAAGTATATCGTCTAAATAAAGTGTGGGTTTCAGGATAATTCCATCCATATGGCACTCAGCCTTATTAGTTCCTCCAAAGGAAGTATTCGTCCCAAACGCAATGTGTACTGTTCCGTAAACCTTTTCATCCTCCAGGATAATCCCATTTAAGATGGCAGCTTCATTTGTACCTATACCCAGCTCGCATAGAGTTCCATTTGCCTTATTTTTAAGGAGAATGTCCAGATTCTCACTTTTTTCTCCGGTCACCGAACACAGCCTGCCCTTCGAGATTACCATGTGCAGGGGAGATTTAAGTTTCCCTATACCTACCATGGATCCATCGATTATCATTTCACCGTCAGAACCATCTTCCAGCGGGGCAATATATGCCTCTCCAGAAGGCAGATTCCCACATTTTCCCGGCTCTTTATATACCCCCGGACTGGGAACACCATTCCTGCCTTTTAATGAGATATTCAGCAACTTTCCATTTTTTTCTATCCGTGCCCTATCTGCGGCTGTGAGCATGTCAGTCATCTTATCTGTCAGCTCCTCCACTTTTGCATAATCAGCAGTCATGGCCCCCTGGCTGAACATTTCCCTTGTAATTCCAGGCATTGTAGCTACTCTTGTCCCAGCGGCGGCAGCCTGGATCCTGGCATTTGTATGTGTCAGCGACTTGGCTGTAGGTGCGATCACAATGTCCGCACCCTTCATTGCTTCTGCCACAGCTCTAGGAGGTTCTTCACCACTTAGCTCCCTCTCCTTCATAGTCAGAAGCATCCCCTCACATCCCAGATTTTTAGCTGCCTCGTATAGAGCCTTCCCTATTTCCACCCTAGTATCATCTGTTACAATCAAAACAGACTCATTTTCTTTTGCATCCAGACATGCCGTCAAGACCCCTTCAGCTATTTTAACTAATCTAACCATATATTTATCCCTTCTTCCCGATATCCGTCATCTCAGAAACAACTCTCGCCAGCAATGTCCTGGGCAGAACCACCAGCTTACCTGTTTTTCTTATAAATAATTCCTTCATTTTCTGTGTATATCCAATACAGTCGAGTACGATCAAGTCAGCGCCCAGCTTTTTAGCCTCCTCTGCGGCCTGCTCCAGAGCCTCCCAATCCCCGTAAGGAGATGCCGCAATTGCCTTGACGTTTCTCACATGTTCCTTCCATTTCTTTTCTGACTGTTCTATCTGAAGGGGTGACGGTGTCATACAAATGATATCCGACGCCTTGCTCATTAAAGGAACCAGCCTGTCCAAAATCTCGCAAGGATAAATCAGTGGAATATTATGGGCAGTAAGAGTCTTGGGGAAACTGCCGGTACAGAACATCATAATAAGCCTGCACCCCTCTGCCTCCATCCTGTCTACAGCTTCTTGAAGCCTAGGCAGAATATATTTCTCAGCAAATGTAACAGAACTGCCATCGTTTAATCTTGAGACAAGTACATAATCCCCCTCTTGGGGCGCAAATTTCTCAATCTCTTCTCTCGTCAGACCATCCAATCCCCCGGCCTGGATAAGCTCTGCATTTCCATTAAATATATCCATAATATCTGCCGTCACGTCCACTCTTGGAGATTGGCCGATTGTAATTGCACCTATTTTCATACGAAATACCTCCTGTATTTACGGGACAAGTGTACCCTGCTTTACTCCTGCCCCAGAGTCTGAAGATGCTTCATGGGGCCGTACAGCTTCTGTATTCTCTCATATTCATCTTCATCATAAAACTGACACTTCCCACGTCCAAATGCCTTTGCCACCTCCAGCATAAACCGGGCGGCCTCCTCCACATCCGCTGCATGGCTTCCCCCAGTTGCACACCCGGGCACCATCGTTTCTGCCGTGATCGCAACCCCCACCACCGGCGCGTTTGTGGCAGTGCATGGCTGCAGTACACTGTTCAGATGATGCAGGTCATTTCCATAGGGAGTGATGTCCTGTGTTGCCAGCGGGAATACAAAAGGAAGCTTCCCCGTAGTAATCTGCATCAGATCGAGCAAATCCTCGGATGTCCTGAGAATATAGCCTTCCTTGACAGTAGGTGAAATAGCAAATCCCCTTGTGTTAATCACCCTGTTTCCTTTGGTTGTGTCTACAGAAAGGATTGCATCCAATTCATCTGACACCTCTTCTTTATTTACCTGGGACATTTCCACCGGAGAACCCATAAATGGGACTGGATCATGGGGGGCGGTAGGTGCATCCGGACAAATATGCGTAGAGATAAATACATCCCCATCTAAAACATCCCCCTTATTCTGCATATCCAGAAGCTTTGCCGCAAGGGCTACTGCTGCAAGGGCGCCATCTCCATCAGACACAAAGCCAATGCGCTCCGGCCGTGCGCCTATCCCCCCCAGGCGCCCCAAAAGTCCGATAGTAGGCGCGCTGCCCCCTTTCGTCTTCCCATTGCTGCCGGGAATGCGTACCTTGAGCATATCTGTTGACCCTTTAGGCCCTTGCAGCTCATAAACCGTAATATCTGCATCCGGCTGGATTGTGCGGAGGTACTCCTCCACCGTTTCCCCCGTCACATAACTGCTGTCCAATACATCGTACGCCTCGATAATCTGCTTCATTAACATAGTTTTACTTCTCCTCTCTTTTCCAATACCTTATTTTATTCAAAGCTGCTTTCCCCATATAGTACAGCGACTTTCTCAGCAGTCCCTTAGGCGGCTTTTAAAAGCCATGTCTCATACCGGCAGACGCATACTTTAAACTCTCACTATCTGAAACTGCCCTACAAATATTCGTCTCAGCAAATAGGTTTTCAATGGCACATACCTAATCTATCGTTGGGCAGGACCCATCTGTGCGGCTCCGCCCAAAGGATTTTATCATATACCTGAACCCTTATATCATAAGCCAAAGACCCCGATGCAAGCATACGGGGCATCAAACTAGCGGCGATGCAAGCATCGGGGTATTAGACCCTCGCGGCGGCCAAATAGACATGCAAACATGTCCCTTAGCTCGTTGCCTGGGGGAGTAAAATCAATGCAAGCTCAAACAAACAGCTCGCATTGGCTTTGTTGTCAGTATAGCATATCAAAAAAGTAAAGTCCTCATTCACTACTGCCGAATTGACAAGGTCTATTTTATGCACCATGCACAATTGCGTCTTTTACAATCCTCCCATACCTGGCCAAATCCGGGAACATACCTAAGGGGTATACCCAAAGGGCACCCCATAAAGTATGCCCCAAAGGGGCGGGCAGACTCCGTCCGATAAGGTATCTCAGAACTCACACCCCACCGCTTGCCAATGGCTTGAAGGTGCAGTAAACCAGAAACCCAGCTGCAAGCATACGGGGCCGAAACTGGGACGCCAGAGCGTGCACAATAAGTGGGACTGCCAGTAATTGAAATACTGCAAACAAAAATACTGACCGGTATTTCCACACTCCCTTCTCTCTTTCAAACTCAATTTATTACATTTGTGCTTTATATCGAATGAGAAGCACAGTGAGGTATGGATGGATAACACCGCCGTTTTTTCCTTTCTGCCTTTGTATCACGAAATTCATCCTGTTTTCTTTTACTTTTTTTTTACATGTGCTATACTACCTTCAATGGATTAGGAAACCTTTTAGCAGAAGAACAACTGGCTGTAAGCTAAGTTTTAATAAGGAGAATATTATGAGTGTGCAGAATCTTACATTACTGACTGACCTGTACGAGCTTACAATGATGCAGGGATACTTTGAAACTCAGGAAAATGAAACCGTTGTCTTTGATGTATTCTTCCGTGAGAATCCAAATAAAGGAGGCTATTCCATCATGGCCGGCCTTGAACAGGTGATCGAATACATTAAGAACCTTAACTTTTCATATGAGGATGTGGACTATTTAAGAGGCCTGGGTATATTCAGTGAAGATTTTCTCCACTATCTGAGCGGCTTCCACTTCAGCGGAAGCATTTATGCCATTCCAGAGGGGACTGTTATATTCCCAAAAGAACCTCTTGTGAAGGTCATTGCCCCCATCATGGAGGCTCAGCTTATTGAGACTGCAATTTTAAATATTATTAACCATCAGTCCCTCATTGCCACTAAGACATCCCGCATTGTATTTGCAGCACAGGGCGATGGAATTATGGAATTCGGCCTGCGCCGGGCCCAGGGTCCGGATGCAGGGCTTTATGGGGCCAGGGCTGCCATGATTGGCGGATGCGTAGGTACATCTAACGTGCTGGCCGGTAAACTCTTTAATGTCCCGGTTATGGGAACGCATGCACATAGCTGGATTATGAGTTTTAAGGATGAATATACAGCATTCCGGGAATATGCACGGCTTTACCCCGATTCCTGTACCCTCCTGGTGGACACCTACGATACCCTGAAATCCGGTGTGCCTAATGCAATCCGGGTATTCAGTGAAATGCGCAGTGAGGGCAAACACCCCAAATCCTACGGTATACGCCTGGACAGCGGAGACCTTTCTTATCTCTCCAAAAAAGCCCGTAAAATGCTGGATGATGCTGGTTTTACAGATGCTGTGATTGCCGCCTCAAATGATTTGGACGAGCTTTTGATACATGACCTTAAAATGCAGGGCGCTGCCATCGGCTCCTGGGGCGTGGGTACGAACCTAATCACCTCCAAAGACTGCCCGTCTTTTGGCGGGGTCTATAAACTGGCAGCCATACAAAATAGTGCAGGTGAATTCGTCCCCAAAATTAAAATTTCAGAAAACACAGAAAAAATTACGAATCCCGGCAACAAGACAATCTACCGTGTATATGATAAAGAAACTGGAAAGATACGTGCAGATTTAATCTGTTTTGCCAATGAGTCTTATGACACCTGCGAGGAGCTTCTGCTCTTTGACCCAAATGCGACCTGGAAAAAGACAAGGCTCCCGGGTGGGACTTATACAATGCGTGAGATTTTGAAGCCTGTATTTATTCATGGAGAATGCGTATATGATTCCCCTTCTGTAATGGAGATTGCCGAATATTGTAAACAGGAAAAAGAGACTCTCTGGGATGAGACAAAGCGTCTGTTTTACCCTCACCCCATATATGTAGATTTATCGCAAAAGCTTTACGATACAAAAGCTGCCCTGCTGGATGAATTAAGCCGATAGCTTCCCTGCCAAAGAATAGGCCCGGCACAGGGGCCGGGGAATTCCAATCTATGCCCTCACACGCAGAAGGGCGCTAACATATCCAACAAGATTTATGAATGAAAAGGAGATTTTAGAAAATGAGAATCATAGTTTTAGCTGGAGGACTCAGCACTGAACGCGACGTATCTTTATCCTCCAGCGCAGGCATATGCCAGACATTACTGGAAAAGGGTCATGACGCATTTCTGCTGGATGTCTTTTACGGATACCCATATGATCCAGATAGACTTGAAGAAATCTTTACCCTGCCCGGCCATGGCCTGGAGATTGCAGGAAATATTACTACCGCTGAACCTGATATTGATGCCGTAAAGGCATCCCGGCCCGACCAGTCTGACTGCTTCCTTGGGCCCAATGTCATTGAGCTCTGCCGTATGGCTGATATTACGTTCCTGGGACTTCACGGAGGAGAGGGAGAAAACGGGAAATTACAGGCTACCTTCGACCTGCTTGGCATCAGATACACAGGGCCTGATTCTTTAGGCTGCGCCGTTGCCATGGACAAAGGCTTCACGAAACAAATATTCCAGCAGTCCAAGGTGGACACCCCGGCAGGAACCAGCCTCCATAAGTCTGCCCCAGATAAAAACCTGGAGACTCTGGGCCTGAAACTCCCACTGGTGGTCAAACCATGCTCTGGCGGCTCCAGCATTGGCGTCTTTATTGTTAAAACCGAAGAAGAATATGATACGGCACTGGAGCGTTCTTTTAAATACGAAGATGAAGTCGTCATAGAGTCCTATATCCAGGGGCGCGAGTTTGCATGCGGCATTATAGGTGGAAAGGCCCTGCCCCCCATCGAAATCATCCCTAAAACAGGATTTTTTGACTATGCCAACAAATATCAGGACGGTGCAACTGCAGAAGTATGCCCGGCCGATATCAGCGAAGAGATTTCCGAGCGTATGAAAGAACTGACTGTTAAAGCATACCATGCCTTAAAGCTAAACGTATACGGCCGTGCAGACTTTATTCTGGACAGTCACGAAAATCTTTATTGCCTGGAGATCAACACTCTTCCAGGCATGACTGCTGCCAGCCTTCTCCCTAAGGAGGCTAAAGCAGCTGGAATAGAATACGGCGACCTGTGTGAACTTATTATAAAGGAATCACTGGAAGCGAGATATCAATAAAGGACGGTTAGATACCATGAAAAATATGACATTAAAAGAAATCGCCGTGGCATGCGGAGGTGTTTATTATGGGGATGAGGACAGCTATTATAAAGAAGTGAGCAGCGTCACCATTGACAGCCGGAAAATCCAAAGGGACTGCCTTTTTATTGCAATCCGTGGCAACCGTGTGGATGGACATATGTTTATCCCCCAGTCCATCCGGGAGGGAGCACTTTGCGCAGTCTCTGAGAAGAGAATTGAAACCCCATCATATCCCTACATTTTAGTGAATTCCTGCACCCAGGCGCTCAAAGATATCGCAGAACATTACCGCCGCTCCCTTCACCTGAAGGTGGTGGGAATATCCGGCAGCGTGGGGAAAACAAGCACTAAAGAGATGATTGCCTCTGTACTCTCCCGCAAGTTTAATGTTTTGAAAACCGAAGGGAATTTTAACAACGAGATTGGCCTGCCCCTGACTATTTTCAATGTACGGGAAGAGCATGAAATTGCCGTACTGGAAATGGGAATTAGTGATTTCGGCGAAATGGAGCGTTTAGCAAAAATAGCAAGGCCAGATATCTGTGTGATTACTAACATTGGCTGTGCCCATCTTGAGCAGCTGAAAAGCCGGGAAGGCATACTTAAAGCTAAGACTGAAATGTTCCTATATATGGATCCCCAGGGGAGTATCATTTTAAACGGTGATGATGATATGCTATCTACCGTCACTCCTGCCAACAGGATCATCCCTGTATTCTTCGGCCTCAACAGAGAGCACAGTTATTATGCGGAAAATATAGAAACCCAGGGACTTAAGGGGACTTCAGCTGACTTCTGCACGCCAGACTCTAAATTCCACGCACATATCTCTATACCTGGCGAGCATATGGTCTATAATGCTCTGGCTGGAGTCGCGGTGGCACGTGCACTCGGGATGAATGATGAGGAAATAAAAGAAGGGATCGAGGCTCTTGCCCCCCTTGCGGGACGGGGCAATCTAATCGACACTGGATATTACACTCTGATAGATGACTGCTATAATGCCAATCCTGCTTCCGTGACGGCCTCCCTCGACATACTTTCCCAGGCAGAGGGAAGAACGGCCGCAGTCCTCGGTGATATGTTCGAACTGGGGCCCACAGAACGTAAGATGCATTATGATGTGGGCAGACATGCGGCCAAGTCCGGAATCACTACCCTCATCTGCATTGGAGAATTATCTGAGGAAACTGCCAGAGGCGCTGCTTTTGAAAATCCTGTTATGGAGATTTATTACTTTGAGACAAAAGAGGAATTTCTGGAGCAGGCAGATGAACTGTTAAAGAAGGGGGACACAGTTCTCATAAAAGCTTCCCACGGCATGAAATTTCCAGAAATTATAGAAGAACTAAAGAAAAGGCAGGGGTAAATATGGAATATGAAATGCTGGTATTAGATCTGGACGGCACACTGACCAATTCCAAAAAAGAGCTTACTGAACCCACAAGAAAGGCTCTGCTCAACATTCAAGAAGAAGGCAAAAAAGTAGTCCTGGCCAGCGGACGCCCTATAAACGGGGTGCTCCCTCTGGCCAGGAAGCTTAAACTGCAGAAATACGGGAGCTATATCCTCTCTTTCAATGGAGCGCGGATAACAAGGTGTCTTGATGGGACGGATTTATACAACCGGACGCTCCCTAAAAATGTTATCCCAGTTATTTATGAGCTTATTTCTTCTATTTCAGGCTTGGATCTGTTGACCTATGAAGGAGACAACATTTTATCCGGCATTTCTGTAAACGAATATACACAAAAGGAAGCATTTATCAACAAAATGGCAGTAAGGCAGCTGGCTGACTTTACCAGCTATATACAATTCCCAATCAACAAGCTTCTGGTCACAGGAGCGCCCCCTATACTTGAGAAAGTGATGCCCATTCTTAAAGGCCATTTTCATTCACTGTTAAATATTTATCGTTCTGAACCCTATTTTCTGGAGATTATGCCCCAGAATATAGACAAAGCCTATTCTCTGCAGAAGCTTCTCAGCAGCATTGGGATGTCCTCTGAACAGATGATCTGCTGCGGAGATGGCTATAATGATATTTCTATGATTGAATATGCCGGCCTGGGGGTGGCCATGGAAAATGCCCAAAAAATAGTGCGGGAGACTGCTGATTTTATCACCCGCTCCAATGATGACGACGGTATCCTGCATGTAGTTAATACGTTTATGAGACAGAAGCCTTCTCTGGCAGCTGCGCCAGAATAATCGCCCCAAAAACAAGGGCACATCCCAATATTTCTCTGGCTGTAAGCGTCTCATGCAGGACAAGCCATCCTGTCAGGACTGCAAATACGGATTCCAGGCTCAGTATAAGTGAGGCTACTGTGGGATTCGTATTTTTTTGCGCAATAATCTGCAGTGTATATGCTACTCCGCAGGACAATATCCCTGCATATAGTAGCGGCAGGTATGCTCCTAAGATGGCATCTGCCGATGGTTTCTCTACTATGCACATAGGCACTGCACAGAGAATGCCAGAGACGAAAAACTGAATGCAGGACATTTTTACTCCATCTACTTTGGGTGAAAAATAATCAATCATTAAAATATGGAGGGAAAATATAACTGCACACAGTACCACCAGAAAATCCCCCTTTGATATAGAAAAACCTTCTTTGATACAGAGAAAATACATCCCGGCTGTGGCTAAACCTGCGCCTATCCATATTCTTATACCTGCCCTGTTGCCCAGAAAAACACCTAAGACAGGGACAATCAAAATGTACAATGCCGTTATAAACCCTGCCTTTCCAGCACTGGTATATAGAATCCCCACTTGCTGCAGGGAGCTGGCAATCCCTAATGCTATTCCACAGCTAACCCCTCCTGCCCAGAGTAATTTTTTATTTTCCGCTGGCCTATCCTCAATATCCTCTCCTCTTTTTTTCTCCATTGACCATATAAGGGGAAGAAGTACAAGTCCTCCCAGGAGGCACCGGACAGAATTAAAGGTAAATGGCCCAATATAATCCATCCCCACACTCTGTGCCACAAAAGCGCTTCCCCAGATCAGCGCTGTCAACATTAACATCCCATTATTTTTCAGCTTTGCATTCATAAGTCTTTTATCCTTCGTTTTATAAATCTCTTATTTCTGCTTACAGGAACCTGCTGGCATCCCAGGTACAACTTACTCTCAGCGTAAAAGCAGCCTTTCCAGCCTTCCGATATACTCCCGGACATTTTCCTGGGACAGACAATAATACACCTTTCCGTCCCGTTTCTCTACAGCCACAAATCCACACTCCAATAATACATTCATATGATGAGATGTGGTGGATGGGGATAATTCCAAAGCTTCCGCAAGCTCTAAATTATATTTGCTCGAACTTTTCAGCATACATAAAATGTCCATCTTACTCTTATCGCTGAAAGCTTTTGACTGCCTTACAGCTATCTCCCTCATAGTTGAGCTTTCTGTCTCCTGCTCTTCTAAAAACCGGAATAAAACGCCCCTGTAAGCACTTGTGTAAAACACCACTTGTAAAAGTGGATAAGCCAATGTAACATGTATTTCCTCCTGGCCTCCCAGAAGGCCGGCTATCTGTGAAAACCTGTTGCCCCCCCCTGTATTAGGCAAAAGCTTGTCCAGAGACTTTTTCACATCGCCTTTTGCCTTTTCAAAAGCCGGAATATTCTTTCGGATCATGTCCATCAGTTGTACAAACCATTGTCCAGTCCCCCTTAGAAGTTCCAATACATACCATTTTTCTTCGTTTTTAACATCTGTCCGGTTCAAAAACTCTATCATAGCCCTCTCATCTGGAAGCTGCGGCATATCTGATATATCTGGCAGTTCAGCATGTTCCACTGTGTCTGCTATATAAAATGCAAGAAAACTCCTCAGGTACATCGGGTCAATTTCTTCAGGCTTCTCCAGATACTCCCGGTTTTCCGTTGCCACAGCCAGCAGAAGAAGCAATAGATTATTATCAGCTTCACCAAAACTTGAATTGCCAAAAAAGAGAGATTCCTGAGGTAAGGTAACTTTATACTTCTGGAATGTTTCCACATACTTTTCTACCACAGAATAATGTTTTCTAAAAAAGGTCTCCCCATCTATTCCATATTCATCAAGCTGGCCGATAGTTTCCTTTCTCCAGTCATCCATATGGCTTATAGAGAGAAGTCCTAACACTTCAAATATAGGGTCAAGCTCATAATTTATTCTAAAATCCATAAATACCCTCCTACTACTGATACATATTTGATATCCGTCTGGAAGCCTAAAGCTGATCTGCCGGGCCTCCCTTTCTACAGAATAAACTTATGTTATTACGCAGACAGCAATAAATCAATACTATATTTTAAAATCACGGCAGATTCAGTATCTCTGCTATAAACACATGGAGCATGTGTCATGGCATATCCCTGGCCGCATGGGCATAAAAACCCCTTATAAATTCTATATCAATAAAATATGTTTGACTTTTATAGAATATTATATTATTT
>ERZ652168.81-NODE-81-length-45688-cov-21.6939_pt1 | contig 45688 bp, 43 predicted proteins | sample MGYA00514763_ERZ652168 | MGnify/ENA metagenome assembly ERZ652168
AATTTATATAAATTCCTAAAATTCTTGTTTTGATTCACATTCAAATTTGATAAAAATGGTGTCAATATACGGCAAAAGCTTGCATTTTTTTATCGTTGACAAACAAAATTTTTAGGCGTAATCTTTATTTGGCTTTTAGGACGGAGTTGCCTGAAAGTACGCGGGGATTCGGGAATTCCAAGTATGGATTTTATTCCTTTATATGGCAGTTTCTGGCAGTTCCTTTATCGCCGCAATAAATACATGTATAGAAGAAAGGGAGGGAGCGATACGGAAAATTTAACAGAGAATTTGCTGGAGGAGCTGAACTGTGAGACGGTATTTACAATTCCTGTTTTTGGTGGAATCCCGATATCCGAATCAGTAGTTGTCACCTGGATCATTATGGCCATACTGGTTATCCTGTCTGTTATTCTTGTCCGGAATCTAAAAGTCGAGAATCCGGGGAAAAAGCAGCTTGCTCTTGAATCAGCCATAGGGTGGGCGCAGGATTTTTTTGTGGGCATTATAGGGAAGGAAAATAAGAGATATATTCCTTACTTGATTACAGTGATTCTCTATCTAGGTGTCTCCAATATCATCAGTCTGTTTGGGTTTAAGCCGCCAACAAAGGACTTGAACGTGACAGCAGCGCTTGCAATAATGAGCATGTTCCTGATTGAATATTCAGGTATACGCAAAAATGGGGTAAAGCATTGGGTAAAACATTTCGCAGAGCCAGTACCGGTTGTGGCGCCGATTATGGTTCTGGAAATCATAATCCGTCCGTTATCTCTTTGTATGCGGCTTTTCGGCAACGTGCTGGGCGCATTTGTTATTATGGAGCTTTTAAAAGCAATTATACCGATTTTAGTGCCAATACCGTTTAGTTTTTATTTTGATATTTTTGACGGTCTATTGCAGGCATATGTTTTTGTGTTCCTTACAGCATTATTTATGAATGAGGAACAAGAGTAATTTATAAACTAAGAATTTAATAAAGATAGAAAAGGAGATTGACATTATGGGAACAATTATTGCTATAGGGGCAGGTATTGCAGTTTTGACAGGTGTAGGAGCAGGTATCGGCATTGGCATTGCTACAGGCAAGGCGACAGAGGCCATTGCAAGGCAGCCGGAGGCAGAGGGCAAGATTAGTAAGACATTGATCTTGGGATGTGCCCTTGCAGAGGCAACAGCTATTTATGGTTTTATTATAGGCTTGCTGGTTATCTTACTTTTAAAATAAATAGCAGGAAAGGCAGGTGGGACAGGTGCTTCAATTAAACGAGAGCCTAATCTTTACCATTATAAATCTTGTCGTTCTTTATCTTCTGCTGAAAAAGTTTTTAATCAGGCCCATAACCGATATTATGGAAAAACGTGAGAAGTTAATTGCTGAAGGATTGGAAAGTGCAAACAGCACAAGAAATGAAGCGATGGAACTGAAACAGGAGTATGAGACTGCCCTTACAGGCGCCAGGGAAGAATCCGCCAGAATCGTGGAAAAGGCGCAGGTACAGGCCAAAGTGGAATATGACCGTATTTTAAATGAGGCAGGGGAGAAAGCATCTGATATGCTGGGGGCAGCTAAGGCCAGTATAGAGACTGAGCGTGAGCAGACAATGAAAGAACTCCAGTCAGAGATTGCAGGACTTGCTATGGCAGCGGCCGCCAAAATTGTCGGGGAAAAGGCGGGAACGCAAGGAAATCAGGATATTTACAGCCAGTTTCTGGGAGAAGTAGGTGATGCTCATGAAAACAAAGACAGAGAGTGAAAGTAAGTATTGCCCCCAGGCAGCTGTGAAATATGCCCGTGTATTATTTGAACTTGGGATACCACGGAATGCAGTGGAGAGAGCAGAGAAAATATATATGGAGGTTCCGGGCATTCAGGAAATACTGGCCAACCCTGTAATACCGGAAAAACAAAAGTTTAATGCAATAGAACGCATTTTCCCTGAGGAGATAAAGAGGTTTTTGAAAGTGGTGTTGAGATACCAGAGGATACATCTATTAGGGAATATTTTCAATGCATACAGAAGCTATTGCGACTCACAGGACAAAATTTTACATGCGGTATTAGTTTGTGTGGATCCTCCAAATGAGGTCCAGTTTAATAAAATAAAGGAGTTTCTCTGTGAAAAATATGATGCAGCTGAGGCTGATATAGAAATAAGGACAGATGAGACTCTGCTTGGCGGGTTTGTCCTGAAGGCTGGAAGTGATGAATATGACTGGAGCCTGAAAGGGCGCTTAAGGAGATTAGAGCAAAAATTAACCTGGAGGTGAGCAAGGTGAGTTCAATCAATTCAGATGAGATTATTTCTATTCTGAAAGATGAGATAGAAAATTTTGATACAATCAGCAGGAACAGTGAGGTAGGTACTGTAATTGCAGTGGGTGATGGGATCGCCACAGTTTATGGAATTGACCAGGCTATGTATGGAGAAATTGTTACTTTTGAAAATGGATTAAAGGGTATGGTGCAGGATATCCAGAGAGATGCGGTAGGCTGTATATTATTTGGACATGATACAGGCATCAAGGAAGGCACCAAAGTAACAAGAACTGGCAAGAAGGCTGGCGTTCCAGTCGGCGATAAGTATATAGGCAGGGTTGTAAATTCATTAGGCGCCCCCATTGACGGCAAGGGTGAGATTCCTTCTGACGGCTATAGGCCTATAGAGCAGGAGGCTCCTGGTATTATTGACAGAAAATCTGTAAGCGTGCCAATGGAAACGGGAATACTTTCTATTGATGCTATGTTTCCTATTGGACGGGGGCAGAGGGAGCTGATTATCGGAGACCGGCAGACTGGAAAAACTTCTATTGCCTTAGATACAATTTTAAATCAGAAAGGCAAGGATGTTATTTGTATTTATGTAGCAGTAGGGCAGAAAGCTTCTACTGTGGCAAAGGTAGTAAATACACTGAAAACAAATGGCGCTATGGATTATACAATTGTAGTTTCCTCCACAGCAAGTGACTGTGCGCCGCTTCAGTATATTGCTCCATATGCAGGTACAGCTATGGCCGAGTATTTTATGTACCAGGGGAAAGACGTATTGATTGTCTATGATGATTTGTCTAAACATGCTGTGGCATACCGGGCATTATCCTTGCTGCTTGGACGTTCCCCGGGGCGTGAGGCCTACCCGGGAGATGTATTCTATCTGCATTCTAGGCTGCTGGAGCGTTCCAGCCGTCTAAGTGATGCACTGGGAGGCGGGTCTATCACTGCCCTTCCTATTATAGAGACACAGGCCGGTGACGTATCTGCGTATATCCCTACAAATGTAATTTCTATAACAGACGGGCAGATCTTCCTGGAAAGTAATTTGTTTTTCTCAGGAATGCGGCCTGCAGTCAATGTAGGATTGTCAGTCTCCCGTGTGGGAGGCGCTGCACAGACAAAAGCTATGAAAAAGGCTTCAGGAAGTATCCGTATCGATCTGGCTCAGTACCGTGAGATGGAGGTATTTACCCAGTTTAGTTCTGATTTGGATGCCGCCACAAAGGAGCAGCTGGAATATGGCAGTGGACTGATGGAGCTTCTGAAGCAGCCGCTCTGTCATCCGATGAGCCTGCCGGAAAAGGTCATTACCCTTTGTGCAGCGACCCATAAGATCCTGTTGGGAGTGGAGAAGTCTAAAATAAAACAGTTTCAGGCAGACATGCTGCGTTATTTTGAATCAGAGCATCCAGAAATCGGCCGTGAAATTGAGGATACAAAAGCATTAAGTGAAGATTTGATTGAGAAAATTGTGGCCGCGGCCGGAGAATTTAAGAGAAGCAGGTGTTAATATGGCCAATATCAGAGAGATACAGACCCGTATCAATAGCGTTAAGGATACAATGAAGATTACAAATGCAATGTATATGATTTCCTCTTCTAAAATGAAGCAGGCCAGAAAAAAACTGGTGGATACAGAGCCATATTTTTATGGCCTGCAGGGGGAAATTTCCAGAATCCTGCGCCATGTACCAGACATTGAGCATCCATATTTTGATCTGAGGGAGAAGATTCCGAAAGATAAGAGGAAGATAGGCTCAATCGTGATTACTGCCGACAAAGGCCTTGCCGGTGCATACAATCATAATATTATTAAGTTGGAAGAAGAACTTTTGCAGCAGCCGGGAGAACATAAATTGTTTGTCGTCGGAGAGCTGGGAAGGCATTATTTTGCCAGGCGCGATGTAGAGATTGACACAAACTTTCAATATACAGTGCAGAAGCCGACTATGCACCGTGCCCGTAATATATCGTCCGTAATCCTCAGCCAATTTGAGCAGGGAGACTTGGACGAAGTCTATATTATCTATACACGTATGGAGAACTCTATACAGGCAGAAGCTGAAAAAGTCAGGATTCTTCCCTTGGCCAGAGCCTCATTTAATAAGATGGTCATGCCTCTGAATATGTATAGAGAAGAAATAGAGTTGTACCCATCTGCAGAGAGCGTGATGGATAGTATTGTGCCAAACTACGTTACGGGCATGATATACGGAAGTCTTGTTGAAGCTTATGCCAGCGAGCATAATGCCCGGATGATGGCGATGAAATCTGCTACTGACAGTGCAAAGAGTATTATAAAGGAATTGACAACTCTGTATAACAGAGCAAGGCAGGCAGAAATTACACAGGAGATAACAGAAGTTTGCAGCGGTGCAAATGCTCAAAAAAAGAAGAAGTGAGAATATTCTGAAAATGGAGAGCAAAGGGGTCAGTCCCTTTTGCAAAAGGGACTGACCCCTTTGCTCTCCCACACCAAGAAGGAAGTGATACTGATATGAATAAGGGACGAATTGTGCAGGTCATGGGGCCTGTCGTTGATGTGGTTTTTGAGGATGGCAGCCTTCCTTTTATCAAGGATGCGCTTGAAGTTGAAAATAATGGTAAAAAGTGCATTATGGAAGTCGCCCAGCATCTGGGCAATAATGAAGTGCGCTGCCTGATGCTAGCAGCCAGTGAAGGCCTGCATAAGGATATGGAAGTGACAGCCACAGGATCAGGGATACAGGTACCTGTGGGGGCGCAGACACTGGGCAGGCTTTTTAATGTACTTGGAGAGACTATTGATGATGGCCAGCCTATAGAAAATAGCGACAAATGGGTTATCCACAGGGATCCTCCCAGCTTTGAAGAACAGAGTCCTGTTATTGAAATATTGGAAACGGGAATCAAGGTAATAGATCTTCTTGCCCCCTATGCAAAAGGGGGAAAAATAGGCCTGTTTGGGGGCGCAGGAGTGGGTAAGACAGTCCTGATACAAGAACTTATCCGAAACATTGCGACGGAACACGGTGGATATTCTATTTTTACCGGAGTCGGGGAACGTTCCAGGGAAGGAAATGACCTATGGACCGAAATGAAGGAGTCGGGTGTGCTCGAAAAGACAGCGCTTGTCTTTGGGCAGATGAATGAGCCGCCGGGAGCCCGTATGAGAGTAGCGGAGACCGGACTGACAATGGCAGAGTATTTCCGGGATGAAGAACATCAGAATGTGCTGCTGTTTATTGATAATATCTTCCGCTTTACTCAAGCAGGATCTGAAGTTTCTGCTCTTCTTGGGCGTATGCCGTCCGCCGTGGGATATCAGCCTACCCTGGCTACAGAAATGGGAGAATTGCAGGAGCGTATCGCTTCCACGAAGAATGGGTCTGTCACATCAGTACAGGCAGTCTATGTGCCGGCAGACGACTTGACTGACCCTGCCCCAGCCACTACATTTGCACATTTGGATGCTACGACAGTGCTTTCCAGAAAAATAGTTGAGCAGGGAATTTATCCTGCAGTAGATCCGCTGGAATCTAATTCCCGTATTCTGGAGGCTGATATTGTGGGCGAAGAGCATTACCGTGTAGCCAACCAGGTGACTGCTATTCTTCAGAAATATAAGGAACTGCAGGATATTATAGCCATACTGGGTATGGAAGAGTTATCGGATGAGGATAAGGCTACCGTTATGCGGGCCAGAAAAATACAGAGATTTTTGTCACAGCCGTTTTTTGTAGCTGAGACTTTCACTGGGATTCCAGGTAAGTATGTGCCTTTAAAAGAGACAATCCGAGGGTTTAAAATGATTATAGATGGCGAAATGGATCAATATCCTGAATCTGCGTTCTTCAATGTTGGAACCATAGAAGACGTAATCGAAAAGGCAAAGGCAGAAAATGCCGGAGAATAGAGGTGTACGCATATGGATACATTTAGTCTGAAAATAATTGCCAGTGACAGAATTTTCTATGATGGCCGCTGTAAAAAGCTGATACTTCCTGCTCCTGACGGAGAAAAGGGGATACTTGCAAATCATGAGAATATGGTGATTGCGGTGAATGTCGGCATTGCCAAAATGCAGCAAGGTGAAGGACAGTGGACAGAGATAGCAGTGGGCGATGGGTTTGCTGAGATAGTAAATAACCGTGTGACTATACTGGTAGATACGGCCGAGCGTCCAGAGGAGATTGATATACGGAGGGCAGAGGAGGCCAAGGAGCGCGCGGAGGAGCAGCTAAGGCAGAAACAGAGTACACAGGAATATCATCAGACCCAGTCTTCACTGGCAAGAGCCATGAACCGGCTGAAGCTGTCCCAGGAGAAGCGTTGGAATCTATAGCAATAAAGAATACAATAGGAAGACACGGGGTGTTACCTGTAATTCAGGAAGGGGATTTCAGGAAAGAGCGGCTTTAGGTTTACGTCTGCCCGGCGGGATGCTGACGTATCCAATAAGGTTTGGTAAGGCCCGGTTTTTAGCAGCAGGACAGGATACAGTATGTGTATTCTGCCCTGTTTTGTTTCCTATTCTAACTTGCATTTTATAAAGGATTATACTACAATAACTATATCTGTACTATAAAAGAACAGACTATGAGGTGATTTTCGGTAAAGCTATAATCAGGGGAGAGAGATCCATGAATGAAAAATATAAACAGCGTTCGATTATTGAGATTATGAATGACATCTTAAGCGCGATACGTGATTATTATGATTCAGAGTATGCTTATTATATAGAGAAGGAAGAGGATGATATCCTCACAATTTATGAATGGTGCGCTGAGAATATCCCGTGGCAGCGGGATCGGATTAAGATGCTGGATGCAGAGCAGATCCCCCGGTGGATGAAACAGGAGATTACTGACACTACAGAAGAAAGTTACAGTATATTTCAGTCCCTGGGGGATAATGTAACTGCTATTCTGGCTGTTGTGAATGTCCATAGAGGAGGGTGCGACCTTTCCCTTATGCGGGCAGTAATCCCCTATATTTCTCAGGCCATAGTCATGCAGAAAATGCAGAAACAACAGGAATATCTGAGCTATCATGATGACTTGACCGGCCTTCTGAACAGGAATAGTTTCGTGGGATACATTGAAGAGGCTAAACACAAAGAGCTGAAATCTCTTGGCGCTTTATCAGCAGATATTAATGGTCTGAAGAATTTTAACAAAGAATTTGGCCGTGAATATGGGGATGAGGTTGTTATCCGTGTAGGTGAAGTGTTAGAAGAATACTTCAGGGGAGCCATGGTTTTCCGCCTGACTGGGGATGAATACCTGGCCATTATGGAGAATGTGACTTACGACAGTTTTATGAAAAGAGTGCATGAAGCGCATACCAAGCTTGATAACATCAGCCTGGGCCTGGCTACAATGGGGTATGCTTGGGAGAAAATAGATATTAATGTGGACAAGCTTGTTACAGATGCCGAGAATATGATGCGGGAGGAGAAGCAGAAGTACTATAAAAATCTGAAAAAGGGACACCATGAGCCAATTATAAAACAGGATCTGCTGGAGGATATTAAGCAGGGGAATTTTATCGTATGTTTTGTACCCCGGGTGGACGTGTCAGCTGAAGAGGTGGTAGGCGCAGAGGCTGTGGTGCGTTATCATCATAAGGATTTAGGGATTGTGGATCCCGGCAAATATATAACGCTCCTGGAGGAAACCAGGCTGTCCCATTATCTGGATTTGTATGTGTTCGAGGAGGTCTGTAAGACTCTCAGAAGATGGGAGATGGAGGATATGCCGATGCTGTCCGTATCCGTAAATTTTGCGGGGACAACGCTGCGGCAGGGAGATATTGCAGAGAAGATGATGGCGCTGGTGGAGAAGTACCATGTATCCTGTGAGTATCTTGAGATCGAAGTGTCTGAGTCTAATTTAGCCATGAACCAGGAGATGCTGGCTGAGACAAGTAATAAAATCAGGAAAGAGAATATACGGGTGACCCTAGATCATTTTGGGGCCAAGAATTCCAGTGTTTCGATTTTGTCGATCATGGAATTCGACGGACTTAAACTTGACCGGAGCCTGGTAACTAATATAGTGGGGAACCGCCGCAGCCAGGTGGTGGCTAAGGCTATTATTGATGTATGCAGCCAGTTAGGGGTGCATGTGGCTGCATCAGGAGTAGAGACACAAGACCAACTGAATGTATTAAAGGAGCTGGGGTGTGAATACGCCCAGGGGACATTGTTTAATAAACCCATAAAAATAGACACATTTGAAGTGCGTTATATGAGGGGGTAGGGAACTGGAGAATCTAGTCTATGATAAAGACATGGATTGCGGATATCAGGCCTTTATGTGATCCGGACCGTTATATGCAATATTATAAAAACCTGCCGGATTTTAGAAAAGAGAAAGCAAGAAGGATACAGCAGCATAAAGGTAAGATGCAGAGCATCGGGGCCTGGTCACTTTTGGAAATGATAAGAAAAGAATATGGCATAACGGATGAAGCAGCATTTAATCTTTCTCATTCGGGAGATTATGTGCTGTGTTCTGTTGATATACAATGCCGTGCCGGAATACTCGCCGGATGTGATATAGAACAGATAAAAGATGCTGACCTAAAGGTAGCACAGCGGTTTTTTTGTCCCTCTGAATATGAAGAAATCATGAGACAGCCAGGGAAAGCCGAGAGGAATGACAGATTTTACCGTTTCTGGGTATTAAAAGAGAGTTTTATGAAGGCTACCAGGATGGGCATGGCGTTGGATATGAGAAGTTTTGAGATTCAGCTTGCAGACCCTCCCGTCCTGCTCAGGAAGCCAGAGAGATTTAGAGAGCCTTATTATTACAGGGAGTATGCGTTGCCCTATATTCCTTATAAGATAGCCATATGTTCCACTGACAGAGTAATAGATTCTGAAATACAAACGGAGTTGAAATTATGAGTATGAAAATACACTGGAAGATAAAGAGAGCTTTAATCCTTGGAGGTGTGGCAGGGGGGATATTGGGAATGCTCCTAACCTTCGCGGCGGCCAGCAAGGCGCTTGACAAGAAGGAAGCATCCATGGCAGCCACTAAAAAGACCTGGACAGCTGAAAAGAAAAAGTTGGAGGGACAGTTAGAAAAGAAAAAAACGGTGGAGGCGGCCGCTACACTTTCCACAGAAGAACCGGATGACTGGGCACTTATATTAGTCAATGGGGATCACCCATTGGATCAGAAGTATACACCGGATCTGGCAGAAGTGGCCACTGGATTTTCGGTGGACTCCAGAATTGCAGAGGACGCTAAAAATATGTTGTCTGACGCGACCCAGGCAGGGTTAAGTATGCATATCTGTTCAGCATATCGTTCTTATGAGGAACAGAAGACTGTTTTTAATGAGACTATGCAGACATGGGTGGATCAGGGAAACAGCTATGTGGATGCCTATACAGAGACCAGTAAATCTGTTGCAGTGCCTGGCTACAGTGAGCACGCCACAGGATTGGCTATGGATATTACATCCGAGGGATACCAGGAACTGGATGAAAAGCAGGCAGAAACTGCGGAGGCAAAATGGCTGGCAGAGAATTGCTATAAATATGGTTTTATTCTCCGCTATCCTTCAGATAAGTCAGATATCACCGGAATTGTTTATGAGCCCTGGCATTACAGATATGTTGGGAAAGAGGTGGCGAAAGAGATAAAGGAGCAGGGGGTGACACTGGAGGAATATTTGGGTGTCGCATAGTGCAGAATCTGTCTCTGTAAAGCGCCGTAATAAATTTAATATCATTCATGGATAGAGCATACCTAAAAACCGTTATTTTTAAGATAAGGTATCGCAAAGTGTCCAATTAGATAATTGAGTGACATCCTCGCTCTATATAAATGAAAAATCGGGAAGAAATCTTTAATTGTGGATTTCTTCCCGATTTTTTCAGACAAAAGTATATTTTTGGCACAGGCTTTTGCAACGCCCCCAGACCATAAGGATGAATTTTAGGCGTGCTTTATTTTTAGTATGCCTAATCAGCGTCCAAATTTTGTTATAGTGAACGTTTGGAGGGGGAGCCGGGGATAAATGGTTTTCCGGGCCCAGGTTATAAAGAATATAACATTGACGCAACTTTATTGATTTGATAAAATAGAAAAAGATGGGTTTATGAAGAAATTATATAGTTTCTATTTAGGAGTATAGTATTAATTAGACTAAGGAGGAGGATCATGGAAGATCTTACATTCGGAGAACAAGTCAAAATTATCCTTGGCCGAAAAGGGATGACTATTAAAGAACTGGCAGAGATTATTGAAGGAAGGACAGGCAAAAAAATGTCCAGGCAGAATCTGACACAGCGTCTGGGGAGGGACAATTTCCAGGAGCAGGATATGCGCATGATTGCAAATATCCTGGGCTGCTCTTTTCATCTAAGTATACTTATGGAAGGACAGGCGGCATCTCCTGTACAGACAGATATATCCCCAGAAAAAAGAAAGATAAAGGAAGAGCATAAAAGCAGACAAACCATAAATGAAGAGACAGAGGCGCCCCAACATGGCAGGGACAGACAGGATGAGACAGAGGCTCATTCAAAGCCTGTACAGGGGACGGGAGTAAGAGAGACTGATATCACAATCGGGGAGCTTTATAAAATTCATGAGGAGTTGTCTGAACTGGAAGAAAACGCGCAGATGGGGGAGCCTGCTGAGACGATTAAGGAAGAATTGGAAAAGCAGGCCGAAGAAAACGAGGAGAAGCTCCATACAGAGGGGATTTTTCTTAGGACAAATAAGTCTGCGGGAGAGGAAGAAGGGAGAGCGGCATCTGTAAGGAGACCTGGCAATATTACTTCACGGGGCATCTCCGGTGAGACCGATGATTTTGAACCTGTGATCAAACATGAAGATGCGGAGGAGGACTTAGAGATCGGCGAGATGAATCCGTATACAGGGCGTGAATATCAATCCAACAGTGTCCGTATGCATCCAAGCAGGATTGGTTATGTCCAGGTGTATAACCGCGACGGCCATAAGTGGACAGACATGACAGAATGGGCATTCTTAGGATACCAGGAACGGAAAAAGGCATTGCTGGGGAAGGATTACGAGCCGCCCATCTATCTTGATTAAGAGAAGGGCGGCTGCATATCTGGAGAAATAAATGGAGGATACTATGGACTGGGGTACATTACTTTCAACAAAAAGAATGCGGGAAGGATTAAATGTCCAGAAGGCGAAAACGACAGACTTGCGGAGTGAATTTGAGAAAGACTATCATAGGATTATTGGAAGCGCATCCTTTCGCCGGCTTCAGGATAAGACGCAGGTATTTCCGCTGGATAAGAGCGATTTTATACGGACGAGGCTGACACATTCCCTGGAAGTTTCCTCTCTCGGGAAGTCTTTGGGGCAAAACATTGGAGAGAGTATTATTTCAGAGAAAAAGGACCCAGGTTTTACCGGGCAGATGAAGGCGGATATCTGCCATATCCTGGAGTGTGCGGGACTGATCCATGATATCGGGAACCCCCCGTTCGGACATTTTGGCGAGATGGCTATCAGAGATTGGTTTCGCAGGAACCTTTCCCTGCTAAATTTCTCTGGAAAAACTGCAAAGGAAATGCTGACTCCTCAGATGCGGGAAGATTTTTATAATTTCGAAGGAAATGCGCAGGCTTTGCGGCTCGTGACCAGGCTGCACTATCTGGTAGATGAAAATGGAATGAATCTGACCTACGCCCTTTTAAATACAATTATAAAGTATCCAGTTCCCTCTACAGGGATTGCCCCAGGCACTGGAAATATCAAGGATAAAAAAATGGGGTATTATTACGCTGACCGGGATATTTTCCGGGCAGTTTCAGCGGCTACGGGAACGGGAAATAACCGCCACCCCCTTACATATATTTTGGAGGCAGCGGACGATTTGGCATATAAGACTGCAGATATTGAGGATGCGTTTGTAAAAGGCTTTATTTCTTACCATGCTCTGGAACAGGAGTTAAAGAGGCTCAAAGAGGCCGGGCAAAATGATAGCTTTGATGGGCTGGGTATTCTTCAAAGACTGTACCAGAGGGGCGCCGACAAGCAGATAGCAAACCCAGAGTCCTATGCAGTAAAAAATTGGATTATCCGTGTACAGGGGTTTCTGATTAGCTGCGCAACTTTTGGGTTTACATCTAATTACAATGCAATAATGGCTGGAACCTTCAAAAAGGATTTGTTCTATGGGACAGTCGGGGAGAAACTAATGGATTTACTGGGCGAGATGGCATACAGATATGTGTTCTCTTCCAGGGAGATCTATAAGATGGAGGTCACGGAGGCCGTTATTTTAGATTTTCTGATGGATAAACTGTCCCATGCCGTGCTGTATTATGACACAGATAAGAAGATGGATTCGATAGACAGAAGGATTATTTCTTTTATTTCAGATAATTATAAAAATGCCTACAAGAATCAGGCACAGGGCAAAGACGAGGCAGAGAAACTTTATCTCCGATTGCTGTTGGTGACGGATTATGTCTGCGGGATGACTGACAGCTATGCTAAACGCCTTTATCAAGAAATGAACGGGATTATTTGATTAATAGAAAAGTCTTGCTGGGATGGAAGGGCGGCTGACGGCATAGGACATTAGCTGCCTTTAGTACATTATTTTAGGAATAACCTGTTTATGGGCATGTATGAGGGTGTACCTTAGGGTATCTCTTCATACATGCCCTTTTGGCTGAAGCTGTACTTGGGGAAGCGGGACTTTGGATATGCTTTGTCCCGGTGTGCACTTTGGTATCTCTTTAAAGGACTGAAATAGGAAAAGGCACGGTCAGCGTATATAGCGGCACCAGTGTCCGAAGTTTTCGCAGTCTTCTTTTTCGTCCGGTGAGAGCTCCAGTTTATCTTTATAATTTTTAGTAAACTGTGGAAAGCCGAATAGTTCTGCGGCCCGTGCTTCCCTGGCAGAAAATACGCCTGGGACTCCCAGCCAATGGTGGCCATCCTCCTCGACTAGCAGCAGATGGTTGTAGTTATGATACCCATGCATCAGAAAGCTGTTGTTGGCTAGGTTCCAATGCCTGCGGGGAAGGGCCGAAAGCTGTGAACGCTGGATTTTTTGTATGCTGCAGTCAGATTCCTGAGATGCAGGCTGTGCCAATTCAGAAGTTTCAGCTTCAGGTTTTTCTGTGGCTTTAGGCTGGGATGCCTGTGGTTCTGCAATAGTAGTGCTCTTATGTGGGTTATCAGGTATATTTGAGGCTGGAATCTCTACTTCAGGAGTGTCAGATATACCTATGTCAGAGGCTGATAAGTTTTGGGTATTTGAAAAGCCGTCTCCTTCCAATGGTGTGTCTGTGCCAGCAGGGATGGCTTCCTCGAGAGCGGGAGCGTTTTCCCCGGATGGGGTACTTATTTCTGCTGGCGGCAAGACTGCCGACAGTGGTTTACTGTTTGCTGCGGCTGTCTCAGGGGAGGAAATTTTTTGTGGCTGGAGGGCCTTTTTGGCAGATTCTTCATCAGGACTGGATATACCGCCGGGCGCCGGACCGATTTCATCTGAAAAACTTTGTGGGGGCTGCTGATCTGGCTTGGCAGGACTGTGGAGCAAACTAGTATCAAAGGTGCTCCCCTCCGAAAGTGCCGCGTAAAACTGCCCTCCCGCTGTTTTAAGGAAGAAACCATCTATTTCTTCTAGTTTCCGATTGCTGGGGAGCTGATTTTCGGAAAATACAATTCTGGCTGAGACAGACTTGTTCATACAGTTTATTTCATCTATCATTTGAAAAATACATGAAGAGTCCTGGTTATAGAACGCGAAAAATTTTATCGTGTTCTCAGGATTTACAGGAACATTGCGGATTTGGATCTGCATAGAGCAAGAGTGATAGCTCCGGGAAATTTTGAGAAACCCTACATTGCGTAGTTTCCTATTATTTTCGTATTCATATAAGTAACAGATACCGGGATTCATATAACACCTCTGGCCTTGTCTTTCTTTCACTCTAATTTATTCCGCAATATTTTGAAAAAGAACATAAGATGTGCTAAATTATTAGAAGAAACTTAGAAATATGGAAGAATGTATTTAAAGGCATAAAGGCGGGACAGATTATGGACTTAGACGAGAAATATATGAGAGAAGCTATTAGACAGGCGAAAAAGGCATATGCCTTGGAGGAAGTACCGATTGGGTGTGTGATTGTTTTTCAGGATAAAATTATTGGACGGGGATATAACAGGCGCACTATAGATAAAAATACACTGGCCCATGCGGAGCTGATCGCAATTAAAAAAGCCAGCAGAAAGCTGGGGGACTGGCGGCTCGAGGACTGCACAATGTACGTTACCCTGGAACCATGCCAAATGTGTTCCGGCGCTATTATACAAGCCAGGATCAAACGTGTTGTCGTAGGTTGTATGAACCCAAAAGCAGGATGCGCAGGCTCCATCCTGAATCTGCTTGACATGCAGGAATTTAATCATCAGTGTGAACTCACAACAGGTGTGCTGGAAACGGAATGCAGTACTATGATGAAACAATTCTTTACAGAACTGCGCAAGATTCATAAACAAAAGAAACAGAAAGCACAACAAGATATAGAAGGAAGAGAAAGGATGCAGTAGTAGAGAAAACAAAAATCCCATCCGCTAATGCTGCAAGGCAAACTGGCCTTGTAATACTTAGGGATAGGAGTGATTTACTACTTTTTAACGTGCATTACGCTTCGAATGTATCTCCACAAACGTTACCTCGGCAGTTAACTCAACCCAGGCGCCCTTACGGCACCCGGAAGATTCTGCTTAGTGCTGCTTCGTTCCCGACCTGACACGGTTCACAGATTTCCGTCGCGTAAGACCCAGATCTCAACGCCACTTTCCGAGGGCAGCTTTGCAAATCAACACCCTCAGCGTAATATCACCCCTGCTATAGCGGATTGCAGGTACAAGGTACCGCTAACACCCCGGCTGCACGAGATTTAATTTTACATTGTTTCAGACAAAATGTCAATGGAAAGGGACGTTTTCTTTCGCTTTTTATTTACTATACGTGGGAAGTATAGTACAATTGGGGACGTAACAAAATGCAGTTTTGTTACGTCCCCAATTGAGTTTAGTGGTGTACCTATTTGGAGACGGACCTGTACCAAAATGGAGATGGTATTTATGATGAAAACGTTGTTGGTTGCAATTAATGCCAAGTTTATTCATTCTAATCTGGCGATTCACAGCCTAAAAGGCTATGCGGAGCTTATGGGATGGCGGGTTGATACAGCAGAATATACAATTAATCAGAATATAGATCATATTCTGGCTGATATTTTTAAGCAGAAGCCAGAGCTGGTTTGTTTTTCTTGCTACTTATGGAATATAACATATGTGGAGTGTTTGTTAACGGAGATTAAAAAGATTTTACCTGATGTGCGTATATGGCTTGGGGGACCTGAGGTTTCTTTTGATGCCCCGCTGGTACTAGAAAGGTTCCGACAAGTAGATGGTGTAATGTGCGGAGAGGGAGAAGAGACATTTGCAGACCTTCTGAAATATTACAGTGGACAGATTACTCGCCTAAGTGATATTAAAGGAATCGTATTTAGGCAGAAACAGGATGACGGTTTGTTTTATATTAAAGAAACGGATCAGAGGCCTGCCATGGATATGGGAAAACTTCCCTTTGTGTACAAAAATATAGATGGGTTTGAAAATAAAATTATTTATTATGAATCTAGCAGGGGTTGTCCTTTTTCTTGTAGTTATTGCTTGTCTTCTATAGATAAATGTCTCAGGTTTCGAGAGATAGAATTGGTAAAGAAAGAGCTTCAAGCCTTTATTGATGCAGAAGTTCCGCAAGTTAAATTTGTAGACAGGACATTTAACTGTAGGCATGAACATACGATGGCTGTCTGGTCCTATATCATTGAACACGATAAGGGCAAAACAAATTTTCATTTTGAAGTGGCGGCAGACTTATTCATTGAAGAGGAATTACAGCTATTAGAAAAAATGCGCCCAGGATTGATTCAGTTAGAGATTGGCATTCAGTCTACAAATGAAACAACAATTTGTGAAATAAAACGGAGCATGGATTTTGTGAAGGTAAAAGAGAACGTAAGGAGAATCCATGCGAAGCGGAATATACATCAGCATTTGGATCTGATTGCAGGATTGCCTTACGAAAATTATGAAAGTTTCCGGATATCTTTTAATGATGTTTATGAGCTGCATCCAGAACAATTACAGTTAGGGTTTTTAAAAGTTTTGAAGGGGTCATATATGCATAGCCAGGCAGAAGAATACGGGCTTACTTATCAAGAGCGCCCTCCTTTTGAAGTGCTATCGACTAAATGGCTTTCCTACGCAGAAATACTGAAGTTAAAGACAGTGGAAGAGATGGTAGAGACATATTATAATAGCGGCCAGTTTGTCTGTACTATTCAGTTATTAGAAAAAGACTGGTCAGATAAATTTGGAATTTATGAAAAGATTGGAAGATACTATGAAGATAATAATTTGCACATCATAAATCATTCCCGGCTGGCAAGATATGAAATATTGTTTGATTTTATTTGCCGCCAGCCAGGGTTAAATATTGAGAAATACAAACAGTCGCTGACTATGGACTTATATTTGAGAGATAACGTAAAAAACAGGCCTGCATTTGCGGGAGAGACCGGTATTGCGAAAGCAGAGTCGGCAGCATTCTATGAAGCAGAGTCAAAGGAACACAGATACCTGAAAGGATATGAGCAATACGACAAAAGACAGATGAGGAAAATGACACATCTTGAAAAAATCGATGGCCGTATAGTACTGTTTGACTATAAAAATAGAGATGCTTTGACAAATCAGGCACGGTTATTTTTCATTTAGGTACAGGTCTGAATTCAATTAGGTACGTAACAAAAGCACAAAGGGTTACGTCCTAAAAGCAAAGGAGCCGCCATGAAGAAACGTACAAGGGAGATACTTGCTATACTCGATGCCCAGTATGGCCGTGAGTATGTGTGCTATCTGAATTATAATACCCCCTGGCAGTTATTGATCGCCACGATGCTCAGTGCGCAGTGTACAGACGCCAGGGTAAATATTGTGACAGAGGGTTTGTTTAAGAAATATGATACGCTGGAGAAGTTTGCAGAGGCAGATCTAAAGGAGTTGGAGCAGGATATTAAGCCTACTGGGTTTTACCACAATAAAGCTAAAAATATCATTGCGTGTACGAAGGCGCTGCTGGAGCGGTTTGGGGGAGAGGTGCCCAAAAGCCTGGAGGATCTTACCTCTCTCGCGGGGGTAGGGCGTAAGACTGCGAATGTTATCCGGGGGAATATATATCATGACCCCAGCGTTGTGGTTGACACCCATGTAAAACGTATTTCGCGCCGTTTGGGGTTAACCTTCCAGGAGGATCCAGAGAAAATCGAGCAGGATTTAATGAAGGAGCTGCCCAAGGATCACTGGATTTTATATAATATACAAATTATTACTTTTGGCCGGTCAATTTGTACGGCCAGGAGTCCAAAGTGCGCGGAATGCTTCTTGCAAAAATATTGTAAAGAGTATAAAATGTAACCTATCTAACCGTGAATATAGATATAGTAGCCGGGTATTTCTGGGATATTATATAAAAGAGGTGAGTATCTGTGAATTTTTATAACAAGAAAGTAAGAAGAATTTTTTCTATTGTCATTATCGTAATTATTTTGGCAATGGTAGCGACTATGGTAATTCCTTACCTTACAGTTTAGCATATAAAGCCGTTCATTTTAATTATACTCTTTATTTCATTAATATAAGTGTGGAGTGTGTCTTTGCCCGGATGGGATTCAGCGGCTTTAGTTTTTACTGACGATTATTTAAAGTACCAGTTATATACTGGGGGCAGGCGCCAGGAGTTTGAGGGGTATATATGGGAGACAAAGGAAGAAGAGACAGCAGGCATAAAGTGAGCAAGGCGGATAAAAGAGCTATGTTAGGCATAGTTTTTGTCTTTCTGTGCGCGGCCGCCGTGATTTTATGTGTACAGCTTTATCTCCGCAGATATATTCAGAAGTTTGAAGCGGATACTATTATTCAGGGCGTCTATATTGGCAATACAGAAGTAGCCGGCCTGACTCTGAAGGAGGCGGAAGAAAGGGTCAAGAGTGATTTATCTGCTTATGCAGAAGAAAAAGTCCTCCTGACACTGGATGACGGCAGGACTGGCCAGGTTACGCTGGGCAGCCTGGGACTGACTGTTGACAATCTGGACAGTGCGGCCAAGGAGGCAGTGGATTATGGGAAAAAGGGAAATGCAGCATCCTGCTATAAAATATTAAAAAAGGCTGAGAAAAAGCAGAACCATAAAAAATTTGAGGCTTCATATAAAATCACAGAGGAGTCTGCAGAAAAAGCATTGAAAGACGCGATGGGCGGCCTGCTAAATGTGCCGGAAAATGCAAAAGTGTCACAGGGTGATTCCGGCATTGAGATTACGGAAGGCAAACCAGGTGAGACGATTGATATAAAAAAGACTGTAGCAGCCATTAACCAAATGCTTGGGGGGGATTGGGAAGGCAAAGGCGGAAGTGTCCGGGCGTCAGTGACATATGTGGATCCAGATATTCAGGCAGATGATTTAAAGGATATGACAGATCTGCTGGGCAGTTATACAACTGTTTATGGAGGGGATCCAGGAAGCGCCCAGAATATAGAGAGTGGTGCAGGGCATATTGGCGGCCTTCTCCTGAAGCCTGGAGAGGAGATTTCGATCAATGCCGTAATGGAACCATATACTGCAGAAAATGGTTATACAGAAGCTGATTCTTTTGAAGGAGATCAGGTGGTCCAGACTATGGGCGGAGGTATCTGCCAGGTATCCACTACGCTGTATAATGCAGTGTTATTGGCGGAACTGGAGGTGACGGAGCGTTACCCCCATACGATGATGGTGTCCTATGTGGAGCCGTCCATGGATGCCGCTATTGCAGATGATGTGCTGGATCTTGGCCTAAAGAATAATTTGGATACCTCTATTTACATAGAATCTATTACAGCCGACAGCTGCCTGACATTTAATATATATGGGAAGGAAACACGTCCAGCCTCCAGAACTATCCAATATATAAGTGAGACAACAGAGACGAAAGACCCTGAAGGAAAAAGATTTGTGGCAACTCAGGATGCGGCCGGCATCTATTATATACAGAGTCCCGCGGAACCCGAAGTATCTGCAAGGCTCTGGAAAGCTGTATATGAAAATGGGGCGGAGGTTAGCCGTGATATTGTAAATTACAGCCAGTATCTGCCCTCGAAGGAGACGGTGGCTGTGGGTACTGCTTCTGAGAGGAAGGAGATAACAGATAAATTAAATGCGGCAATACAGACCCAGGATGAGGCCACAATTATGAAGTGTATACAGGATATTCAAATATCTGGAACACAGCAGTAACTGGGATAATCAGCTAAACTTATATCTAAACCTCGCTCTTAGCCGTATGCTGGCAGGGGAGTATAATCAGTTATAAGGAGAAAAGGGTGTATGAAAGCTGGAAATATTACACAGACTGTGTGGAAACGGTCTATATCAAGACAACTGAATTGTGCTGGGAGGGAGGATGGGTTCAGGCTATCGCCGGAAGAGTCACGTTCTGCCCTGCATGTAGGGGATAGTGCGGACGCGGTTTGGTCTACTGCCTCTGCGGCGGGATTCTCCAGTGAAACGGGGGAATATGCACTGCTCAAAGTAGTCAATGACCTTGCTGCCGGAGGGGCCGTACCGAAAGGGGTTTCTATACAGGCAATGCTGCCTCTGGACACAGAAGAGGATTGGCTGAAAGAGATGACGGTGAAACTGGCGGCTTTGTGTAACAGGATGAAAATAGACTTGACCTGTGTAAAGGCAGAAGTGATCCCAGGTTTTGTGAGGCCTATGGTATTTATAACAGGTATGGGGGTGGCCCCAAGGGGCCGGCTGCTCTGTGCAGGGAATGCCCTGCCGGGACAGGATATTGTTCTCTGCGGTTATATCGGACTGGAAGGGACCCTCCGCATACTGGCAGATAGTAAAGGTGAGCTGGAGCAGCGTTTCGTGCCTTCTTTTATCCGTCAGACAGAATCTCTGAAAAAGAATCTGGACGCTTCAGATTTTATATTTGCTGCGGCGCAGATGGGGATTCTAGCCATGCATCAGGCGGGAAGCGGAGGCATATTTGCCGCTTTGTGGGAGCTGGCGGAGGCTTCAGGGATAGGCCTGGAGATAGAGTTGCCAAGGCTGAGCATAAGGCAGGAGACGGTAGAGATATGTGAGTATTATAATCTGAATCCTTATCAGCTTACCTCTGGAGGATGTATTGTGATGGCTGCAAAAGACGGGGATGCCCTGGTGGGAACACTGCAGAGGATGGGGGCGCGAGCCAGAAAGCTTGGGGTTGCCACAGATAAAAAGGATCGGGTAATCACAAGCGATGAAGAGAAAAGATATTTAGAAAGGCCTGCACCGGATGAGCTGGTGCGCTGGCAGGAGCAGCGCTTGGCAGTACATGCCAAGGAAGCCATAGACAGTAAGGAGCCAAAAGGCGTAAATTCAGACATGCCCTTAGGGTATGATATGTGAGAATAAGACAGAGCCATAGAGGAGGAAAAGCATGGAGAGTGTGAACGGCATTAGAAATGAAATTTTGAGATATCTTGAGACTAACAGCAGAGTCAATCTCGGTGAGCTGGGTGTGCTGTTAGGCGCAGATGAGGCAACGGTGGCAAATGAAATTGCAGACATGGAAAAGGAGAAAATCATCTGTGGGTACCACACATTAATTGACTGGGACAAGGCAGGGGTAGAGAAAGTGACCGCATTGATTGAAGTAAGGGTGACGCCTCAGCGCAACCAGGGGTTTGACCGGATTGCAGAGCGGATTTACAATTACCCGGAAGTACACGCCGTATATTTGATTTCAGGGGGATATGACTTACTTGTTACCCTGGAAGGAAAAACTTTAAAAGAAGTGTCACGGTTTGTGTCAGAGAAGCTTTCGCCAATTGATGAAGTCATTAGTACTGCTACATACTTTATTTTGAAGAAATATAAGGACCATGGGACTATACTAGTACCAAAGAAAGAATCAGAAAGGATGCTGGTGACGCCGTAATGAGAAATCCATTATCTAAAAAAATAGTTGAGATTCAGCCATCCGGCATCCGCAAATTTTTCGACGTGGCAAATGAGATGAAGGATGCTATTTCCCTGGGAGTGGGGGAGCCGGACTTTGACACTCCGTGGAGGATACGGGAAGAAGGGATTTTTTCCCTGGAAAAAGGGCGTACTTTTTATACTTCTAATGCAGGGCTTCAGGAGCTGAGGGAGGAAATCTGCCGTTACCTTCAGCGTAAAATACACGTATCTTATTGCCCTAAAAAGGAGACTCTGATTACTGTAGGGGGCAGCGAGGCCATCGATGTGGCCCTGCGCTGTATGCTGGATGCAGGGGACGAAGTCTTGATCCCCCAGCCAAGTTACGTCTCATATCTGCCCTGCGCTGTGATGGCGGACGGTGTTCCGGTTGTAATTCCACTCCAGTATGAGAATGAGTTCAAGCTGACAGTGGAGGATTTGGAGAAGTATACAACTCCCAGGACAAAAGTTTTGATTATGCCATTTCCCAACAACCCAACAGGTTCCATTATGACAAGGGAAGAGCTGGAGCCAGTGGCGGAGTTTATAAAGGACCATGATATTTTTGTGCTGTCAGATGAGATTTATTCTGAGCTCACATATAAATCAGAACATGTGTCCATTGCGTCCCTGCCGGGAATGCGGGAGAGGACAATTGTGATTAACGGGTTTTCCAAAGGCTTTGCCATGACAGGATGGCGCTTAGGGTATTGCTGCGGCCCTGAGGTCATTATTGAGCAGATGATAAAACTGCATCAATTTGCTATTATGTGTGCCCCTACAAACAGCCAGTATGCAGCTATTGAAGGGTTGAGAAACTGCGGGGATGAAGTGGAGGAAATGCGGAAATCCTATAATCAGAGAAGACGTTTTCTGATGCATGAGTTTGCGCGTATGGGATTGGAGTGTTTTGAACCCTTTGGCGCATTTTATGTATTTCCCAGTATACAGGAGTTCAACATGACGGCAGAAGAGTTTGCCACCCGCCTGCTGAATGAAGAAAAGGTAGCGGTTGTGCCAGGAACAGCCTTTGGGGCCTGCGGCGAAGGCTTCCTGCGTATTTCTTATGCATATTCACTGGACGATCTCAAAGAAGCCTTAGGGCGCCTGGGAAGATTTATACAGCGCCTGAGAAATGAGAGGTAGGGTTATGCTGAACATTGTGCTGCTTGAGCCGGAGATTCCCGCTAACACTGGAAATATTGGACGCACATGTGCGGCGACTAATACCCGGCTGCACCTGATAGAGCCATTGGGGTTTAAGCTAAATGAGAGATCACTGAAACGGGCAGGAATGGACTATTGGACAGAAATCGATGTGAAAACTTATATTGATTTTCAAGACTTTCAGGAACAGAACCCCGAGGCAAAGCTGTATATGGCCACCACAAAGGCGGCAAAAATGTATACAGAAGTATCTTATGAGCCGGACTGCTATATTATGTTTGGCAAGGAAAGCGCCGGGATACCCGAGGAGCTTCTGGTGAAATATAAAGAAAATTGTGTGCGCATACCAATGGTGGGGGATACCCGTTCCCTCAATCTGGGGAACTCGGCTGCAATTATATTATATGAGGTTTTGCGGCAGAACCAGTTTGCCGGGATGAACCGGGAGGGGCGCCTCCACCATCTTACATGGTAGGTATTTTCATTATGGACTATAAATAAAATGTATGCTATTCTAAAATTGAATTCCCAAGGGTACCCCGCAATGCATGCCCTTGAGGGCGGATGGACACTGAAGCGTCCAATAAGGCATATGCAGAAAGGCGGTGACAAATATGATAGAAGAAACCATAAAGGCGATAAGAGAGACAGAGGGAAAAGCCGGGGCCATTGTAAAGGATGCTGATGCACAGTGTAAAAGGATACTGGAAGATGCATCCAGGGAGGCGAAGGAGCTGGGGACAGAGCGGATCCAAAAAGAGGATAAAAGGGCAGAGGCTGCTATGGAAGATGCCGTAAAGAAGGGCGGAGAAGTCCAAAAAGCAGCGCTGGCAGAAGTAGAGAATGAAATCAAAGGCCTCAAACAAGCTGCTTTGGCAAAGGAAGAGGAGGCAGTAAGTCTCGTAATATCACAATTGGTTTAGGGAAAAGCGAGATAAAGGAGGGATGGTATTATGGCGGTATTGCAGATGCAGCGAATTAGTATCTGCGCATTGAAGAAAGACCGAAAGGCAATTCTGGAAAAGCTTCAGAGCATGGGAGTCATGGAAGTCAGCCATGTGCTGGATGAGGATGAGGATTTCCACAGGATGGATACAGCCAACGCGAAAAGCAGCTTTGAGAAAGCAGCCTCGCAGGCTGACCAGGCATTGGACATACTGGGACAGTATGCGCCAGAGAAACAGTCTATGCTCTCCTCTCTGGCAGGTAAGGATTTGATTGACCAGAAGAAGTATCAGTCAGTGGTCGCTGACAGGGAAAGGCTGCAAAAGACGGCCAAGAAGATCCAAATGCTGGACAAGGAGAGGGCAGAGCAAAAGGCGAATATACTAAAGATTGAGAACACGATAGAAGCACTGAACCCCTGGATGAATTTAGATGTCCCCATGGATTTTAAAGGGACAGAGCATATCACTATGCTGCTTGGAACCTTGCCTGGTATGCTGGGCCTGGAGGATGTGTACGCCCTGCTGGCAGATTGGAAAGCGGAATTAAAAGCCGATGTCCATGTCATTTTCTCGGAACAGGACGCCACATATGTAGCAGTATTTTGTCTTAGGGAAGATGAGGCCCATGCTGAGGAAGTCCTCAGGGCAGCAGGTTTTGCAAAACCCACCCACACAACGGATAAAGTGCCTGCTGAGGCAAAGGCGGAGCTGGAAGGGGAGATAGCAGCTATTAACAGCAGGATTGCAGAGCTGGAGAAAGAAATCTCTGCCATGGCGGCAGACCGCGGGGGATTAAAGCTGATTGCTGACTATTACAGGATCCGCGCTGAAAAGTATGAAGTACTGGGACAGCTGCCACAGTCAGAAAGGACATTTCTGGTGAGTGGGTATGTACCCAAACAGTCCGTGCCAAAGTTACAGAAAAGCCTCGCCGGCAAATACGACTGTGTCGTGGATATTGAGGATACTACAGAGGATGAGGATGTGCCCGTCCTTCTTAAAAACAATAAGTTTGCGGCCAGCTCAGAGGGCGTGCTTGAGGCGTTTGGGCTTCCTGCCAAGGGAGAGGTAGATCCCACGGCCATCATGGCAGTCTTTTATGTTTTTCTATTTGGACTTATGCTGTCAGACGCCGCATACGGGGCGATTGTTTCTATAGCATGCGGCATACTGATACTCAAGTTCCCGAGGATGGAGAGCAGTATGAAGAAGTCGCTGCAGCTATTCTTCTGGTGTGGTATTTCTACGTTATTCTGGGGTATCATGTTTGGAGGATATTTTGGCGATGTGGTAGATGTAATCTCACAGACATTCTTTGATAAAAAGGTCACTATACCGGCCCTGTGGTTTGTACCGCTGAATAACCCGATGAAACTTCTGGTTTATTCCATGCTGTTTGGTACGATCCACCTGTTTACCGGACTTGCGATTAAAGGGTATATGTGCCTTAGGGATAAGAAATATATGGACTTTTTCTGTGATGTAATACTATGGTTTGTATTTTTGATCGGCCTTTTGATTATGTTGCTTCCGAGTGATATTTTTGCGTCAATTGCACAGGCTCAGATCGTCTTCCCGCCTGCAGTGAATGCGCTGGGCAAATGGATGGCGATTCTTGGGGCAGTTGGAATTGTGCTGATGTCCGGCCGGGCGAACAAGAACTTTGGCCTGAGGATTGCGTTGGGAGCCTATGACCTCTACAATGTGACAGGCTGGCTGAGCGATGTATTGTCGTATTCAAGACTTCTGGCGCTGGGACTTGCAACAGGAGTTATTGCATCTGTCGTAAACCAGATGGGCAGTATGGGCGGAAAAAGTGTATTTGGAGTGATACTCTTTATTTTTGCCTTTGTAGTAGGCCATATATTTAATTTAGCGATTAACCTTTTGGGGGCCTATGTGCATACAAACCGTCTCCAATACGTAGAGTTTTTTGGAAAATTTTATGAGGGCGGGGGACGTGCATTTAATCCCTTTAAAGAAAATACAAAATATGCAGATATTAAGGAGGAAATGTAGTTATGAGTCAGTTAGGTATTGTTTATGCGCTTATGGGTGCAGCAGTGGCAGTTTTTCTTGCAGGGGCAGGCTCCGCTTTGGGGGTAGGTATTGCAGGGCAGGCTGCGTCTGGAGTTGTATCAGAGGATCCGAGTAAATTCGCCAAGGTGCTGATCCTTCAGCTTCTTCCGGGTACACAGGGTATCTATGGACTGCTGGTAGGGTTTATCACACTTTCTAAAATTGGACTGTTAGGCGGCGGCATGGCGGAGGTATCTGTACAGACAGGACTTTTGATTCTTGCAGCATGCCTTCCCATCGGTATTGTAGGGCTGATCTCCGGGAAATCACAGGGAAAGACAGCGGCAGCCGCAATCGGCATTATTGCAAAGAAGCCAGACCAGTTTGGTAAGGCTATGCTTTTCCCGGCAATGGTTGAGACATACGCGATTCTGGCACTTCTGATTTCCATCCTGGCAGTCAGCGCGATTCAGGTCTAATCTGCCCGGATTTGCAGCCATATCGCAGGAAGTTGATATTGGATTTATGTAAAAAGAAGAAAGGTAGAGCTAATAGATGAGTGGATTAGACAAAATGAAAAGTCAGATTCTGGATGAGGCGTCCCACTCAGCGGAAATGAAAATCGCAGAAGCAAAGGCAAAGGCTGAAGAGATTTTAAATGAAGCCAGGGCCGAGGCGGAGGCAAAGGCTGAGAAGATTTCCGGCAAATCACAGGAGAAGGTAAAGGACTATGAAAAAAGGGTGGCGTTCTCCTGCGAGATGCAGCGTAAGCAGGCAGTTCTTGGGGCAAAACAGGAACTGATAGCAGATGTGCTGGCCAAGGCATATGAGAGAGTCATAGGCCTGGACGGGGAGCCATATTTTGATATGGTCCGCAGAATGCTTATAAAATATGTGCTGCCGGAGTCAGGCGTAATATATTTTTCAGACAGAGATCTGAGTAGAATGCCTAAAGGGTTTGAGCAGGAGATTCAGAAGGCTGCCGCTGAAAAAGGCGGCGTCCTGGAATTGTCCAGGGAAGCCAGAGATATAGACGGAGGCTTTATCCTTGTTTATGGCGGGATTGAAGAGAACTGTACAATAAAGGCATTATTTGATGCACAGAGAGATGAGCTGTCCGATAAAGTGCACGGATTATTATTTTCATAAGGAACATCTGTGCTGCCGGCCCAAGGGTATTGCCGGACAGCCAGGATGTGTCTGCAGCCGGGGCGGGTTTGGCTTATCTGGCTGCATAGGCAGGAGGGTTAGTCTTGAATGATTTAGAATATACTTACGCCGTTGCGCGTATACGTGCTTTGGAGGCTTCGCTGTTTTCCAGTACAGAGATTGAGCGGCTGTTAGCCTGCTCAGACGAGGAGCAGTGCCTGCAGTTTTTGAACGAAAAAGGCTGGGGGGACGGGACAGGCTCTATGGACGCTTCTGATATGCTGAAAAGAGAAGAGGAAAGGACCTGGGAAGTGATTGGCGATGTTGCTCCAGATCTGTCTGTGTTTGATGTCCTTTCTTATCCCAAATTGTTCCATAACCTGAAAGCTGCAATTAAAGAAGTCTGCACAGAAGTGGAGAACCAGAATATTTTTTATGACGACTGTTCTATAAAAGGACAGGAAATGCTTCAGATTGTCAGGAATAAAGAGTTCCACCGCCTGCCGGGGAAAATGGGGGAGGCAGCCTCTGAAGCATATGACACACTGCTTCATACACGGGATGGCCAGCTCTGTGACATTATAATTGACAGGGCGGCCCTGGAGGCGATTTATGAAGCAGGCCAGAAGGCGAAGGATGAGATTATCCAGAATTATGCAGAGTCCACCGTGGCAATCGCCGACATTAAGATTGCCGTGCGTGCGCAGAAAACTGCGAAATCTGCGGAATTTATGAAGCGGGCCATGGCGCCCTGCCAGAGTGTGAACACGGAGCAGCTTGCAAAGGCGGCCATAAGCGGCATGGATGCCATACGCGATTATCTGTCGGGCACCACATATGCAGAGGGCGCCGCTGCACTGGAGGAATCACCGTCAGCCTTTGAACGCTGGTGTGACAACCGCATGATGGAAACAATCAGGCCTCAGAAATACAATGCTTTTTCTGTGGGCCCTCTGGTGGCTTATGTCCTGGCCAGAGAGAATGAGATAAAGACAGTTCGGATTATCCTGACCGGAAAGCAGAATGATTTTCCGGAGGGTGCGATTCGGGAAAGGATAAGGGAGATGTATGTATAAGATTGCAGTAATTGGCGATTATGACAGCATTTACGGGTTTGCAACCCTGGGCCTTAGCATCTGCCCTGTCCGCAGCCGGGAGGAAGCCAGGGATAAGCTGAGGCAGCTTGCAGCCGGAAAGTATGGGATTATTTATATTACGGAAGCCGTTGCGGCAGAGCTGACAGAAGTGATCGAAGAATATAAGGAGCAGACCTTGCCTGCAATTATACAGATTCCAGGAGTTTCGGGGAACACAGGGGCAGGCGTGGAAGGCGTAAAGAAAACTGTGGAGCAGGCAGTCGGATCAGATATTCTGTTTTCACAGGAGTAAGAAAGGTGGTAAATTCGTCGAAATGAGTACGGGCACAATTAAAAAAGTGGCAGGCCCTCTGGTTATCGCAGAGGGAATGCGTGACGCGAACATGTTTGACGTGGTTCGTGTAAGCAATCAGAGACTGATTGGCGAAATCATTGAGATACATGGAGACGAGGCCTCAATACAGGTTTACGAGGAGACATCGGGACTGGGGCCGGGAGAGCCGGTGGAGTCCATGGAAGTACCTATGTCTGTAGAGCTGGGGCCTGGCTTGATTACTAGTATCTATGATGGGATCCAGAGGCCTCTGGATGATATCATGAAGGTTTCAGGTAATAATCTTAAGAGGGGCGTAGAGGTTCCTTCACTGAAAAGAGATCTGAAGTGGGAGTTTGTTCCCACCGTATCTGCCGGCGATGAAGTGGAAGCCGGAGACGTAATAGGGACAGTGCAGGAGACAATCGTTGTCCAGCAGAAAATCATGGTGCCATATGGCGTCCAGGGCAAGATTAAAGAGATTAAGGCCGGAGAGTTTACGGTGGAGGAGACAGTCGCTGTTGTTGAGACACCGCAGGGGGACAAGGAACTTACATTGATGCAGAAATGGCCGGTCCGCAAAGGGCGCCCCTATAAGAAGAAACTTCCACCGGAAATGCCCCTTGTAACAGGCCAGAGAGTTGTAGATACATTTTTCCCCATAGCTAAGGGAGGAGTGGCTGCGGTACCAGGACCATTTGGGAGCGGCAAGACAGTGATCCAGCATCAGCTTGCTAAATGGGCAGAGGCAGATATTGTGGTGTATATAGGATGCGGTGAGCGCGGAAATGAGATGACAGACGTTTTGAATGAATTTCCAGAGCTGAAGGATCCTAAGACGGGCCAGTCTTTGATGCAGAGGACTGTTCTCATCGCAAATACCTCAGATATGCCTGTTGCGGCCCGTGAGGCATCTATCTACACAGGTATCACCATTGCTGAGTATTTCAGGGATATGGGATTTTCAGTGGCTTTGATGGCTGACTCCACCTCCCGCTGGGCAGAGGCCCTCCGTGAAATGTCAGGCCGTCTGGAAGAGATGCCTGGTGAGGAAGGCTATCCCGCGTACCTTGGAAGCCGTCTTGCACAGTTCTATGAGCGTGCCGGACATGTAATATCTTTAGGTAAAGAGGGGAGAGAAGGGGCCCTGTCTGTTATCGGCGCCGTATCCCCTCCGGGAGGAGATATTTCGGAACCTGTATCACAGGCAACACTGCGTATTGTAAAAGTATTTTGGGGGTTGGATTCTGCCCTTGCATATAAAAGGCATTTCCCTGCTATTAACTGGCTGAACAGTTATTCCTTATACCTGGATGATATGCAAAAGTGGTTTAATACCCAGGTGGCTTCTGACTGGATGGAAAACCGCCAGAAAATGATGACTCTTCTCCAGGAAGAGGCAGAGTTGGAAGAGATCGTTAAAATGGTAGGTATGGATGCACTCTCACCTAGTGACCGCCTGAAGATGGAAGCTGCACGCTCAATCCGTGAGGACTTCCTGCATCAGAACTCATTCCACGAGGTAGATACCTACACATCACTGAAAAAACAGCATATGATGATGAATCTGGTTATGGCTTTCTATGAGCAGGCTGTGGAGGCCCTGGGAGAAGGCGCTTCCCTGCAGAAGCTGATTAATATGCCAGTGCGTGAGCAGATTGGACGTTTCAAGTATACTCTTGAGGATGAGCTGGATCAGGGATATGAAGAGGTGAAGAAGGAGCTTCATGTGGAGATTGCCAATACATTAGGGAAGGAGGACCTCTAAATGCCAAAAGAATATAGAACAATACAGGAAGTGGCCGGCCCCCTGATGTTGGTGCGCGGTGTAGAGAATGTCTCCTACGACGAATTGGGAGAGATTGAACTTGCAAGCGGTGAGACCCGGCGCTGCAAGGTGTTGGAAATTAATGGAAATGATGCTCTTGTACAGTTATTTGAAAGTGCTACAGGAATTAATCTTTCCAACAGTAAAGTAAGGTTTCTGGGACGCAGTATGGAGCTGGGAGTATCAGAAGATATGTTGGGCCGTGTTTTTGACGGCTTGGGCCGACCCATTGATGAGGGGCCGGATATTCTTCCAGATGCCCGCATGGATATCAATGGCCTGCCTATGAACCCGGCTGCCAGAAGCTACCCTGAGGAGTTTATCCAGACAGGGGTATCTGCCATCGATGGACTGAATACTCTGGTCCGCGGACAAAAGCTTCCCATTTTCTCAGCTTCCGGCCTGCCCCACGCCCAGCTTGCGGCACAGATTGCAAGACAGGCCAAGGTTCTTGGGACAGACGAGAACTTTGCAGTTGTATTTGCGGCTATGGGTATTACATTTGAGGAATCCAACTTTTTTATTGAGAGTTTTAAGGAGACGGGCGCCATTGACAGGACAGTGCTGTTCGTGAACCTGGCCAATGACCCGGCTATAGAGCGAATTGCCACACCCCGTATGGCTTTGACAGCAGCGGAATACCTTGCTTTTGAGAAGGATATGCATGTCCTTGTAATTCTAACTGATATTACGAACTACGCAGATGCCCTGCGTGAAGTTTCCGCTGCCCGCAAGGAGGTGCCGGGCCGGCGTGGTTATCCTGGATATATGTATACGGACCTGGCCTCCCTGTATGAGAGAGCAGGAAGGCAGGACGGCAGGAAAGGAAGTATTACGATGATACCAATCCTGACAATGCCCGAGGATGACAAGACACATCCTATTCCTGACCTTACAGGGTATATTACAGAGGGACAGATTATTTTGAGCCGTGATTTGTACCGCAGAGGTATTGCGCCCCCGGTGGATGTCCTGCCTTCATTGTCACGTCTGAAGGATAAGGGTATCGGTGATGGCAAGACCCGTGCAGATCATTCCAACACTATGAACCAGTTGTTCGCGGCATATGCACGTGGAAAGGATGCTAAGGAGCTGATGGTAATCCTGGGAGAGGCGGCTCTGACAGATATTGATCTGATATATGCAAAGTTTGCCGATGCTTTTGAGGCAGAATATGTATCCCAGGGATACTTCACAGACCGTGGAATCGAAGAGACTTTAAATATTGGATGGAAATTACTCTCCATGCTGCCAAGGACGGAATTGAAACGTATTGACGATAAGTTCCTGGATCAGTACTATGAAGGATAGGCTGTAGGGAAAATGGGCAGTATTTACAGAAGGAGAGGTGAGTATATTTGGCGTCCACACAGGTAAACCCAACCCGTATGGAGTTGACCCGACTGAAGAAGAAACGGATTACAGCCATACGAGGCCATAAATTATTAAAGGATAAGCGTGACGAACTGATGCGCCAGTATCTGGATCTGGTTCGGGAGAATATGGAAGTGCGCAGGCGGGTGGAGGAGGGGATCCTCTCTGCCAACAAGAACTTCGTCATCGCAAAAGCCGGCATGTCAGAAGCAGCGCTCAATACGGCCCTTATGGCGCCTAAACAAGAAATTAACCTGGTGCCAGGGGAACAGAATGTAATGAGTGTAAATATACCGACCTTTGATTATAAGACCAGGACAGCGGATGAGAATGATATCTATTCCTATGGATTTGCATTTACATCCAGTGATTTGGATGGCGCAGTCAAATCTCTGGCGGATATTCTTCCAGATATGATGCGGCTGGCTGAGTGTGAAAAGGCATGCCAGCTGATGGCTGCAGAGATTGAGAAGACGAGAAGGCGTGTTAATGCCCTGGAGCATGTCATCATTCCTGAGACAGAAAAAAATATCAAGTATATAACCATGAAATTAGATGAAAATGAGAGAAGCACACAGATTCGTCTGATGAAAGTGAAGGATATGATGCTTGAGGAGGCCCATCATTATAAAGAGCAGGCTTAGGACTTAGATTTATAAATTTATCTATTGGGAAAATCCCTCCCACTTTCATGCCCCAGAGGCGTGAGTGGGGGGATTTTCTTTTTTTAGGCAGGACAACAGACATTTTTTAAATTTTCCCGCGTATTTTGGATGCAATAATTCCAAGATACGCGCTTTTTTTATTCCCACAAGCAACGGGTTAAGCGGACAGGCCTACATATGCAAGTATATGCTTTCCATATTTCTTTATATAAAATTTTAATATGCCATCTGAAAGAGAAAGGTTAATTGTAAAATACTACAAAAAATCATATTCAGGATTGTGCAATATATAGAAAAATTAGTTACATATATCACATATTATTGACAAAAGTAACGTTGGGTAGTAAAGTTGGCATAAAGTTACAAATGAATCATATATATTACATATGTAACAATCTAAAAGAAAGAGGAGAAAATTATGAACACAACAGCAAGAATGAATCATATTATCCAGCCTGATGGAAAAACCTTCATTATGGCTATGGATCATGCACAGAATTTCAATACATTACCGGCCCTGGCAGATCCTAAGAAATTAGTGAGAGAGATTGCGGCAGCAGGGGCAGATGCATTTCTCTCCACTCCGGGCATGGCAGAACACCTGACAGATTCCTTCCTTGGAAAGGGGATTATTGTCAGGATAGATGGAGGAGTATCCTTTCTCGGAGATAAATCCAAACCAATGCAGATTACCCTCAATGCAGAAGACATTGTAAGGATGGGGGCGGATTCTGTGATAACAATGAGTTTTCCCGGCTCTAAGTTTGAGAACGAGGTACTGAGTAATCTCACAAGAGTATGTATGGACTGCCACAGATGGGGGGTGCCGGTACTGGCGGAGGCTCTTCCCAGGGGATTTGAGCCGGCAGATGATTCCAGGACGCCAGAGAATTTGATATTTGCATGCCGCCAGAGCGTGGAGCTGGGGGCTGATTTTGTAAAAACAAATTATACAGGGGATCAGGAATCTTTTAAAACTCTTGTGGAGGCAACCTATAAACCTGTTGTAATTCTGGGCGGAGCAAAGAAGGTTCCGGTAGACCAGCTTCTTAAGGAAATCAAAGATGCCATGGAAGTGGGCGGAGCTGGAGTAGCTATGGGAAGAAATATTTGGGGAGATGAAAATCCGGTAGGATACGCTGCAGCAATTGCAAAGCTGATCCATGAGGGCTGCAGTGTTGAAGCGGCAATGAAGGAAATGAATAAAACATATACGGTATAGAAGGAGGAGAGGAAAATGTCAACATTCAAAGTAGCTGTTCTGGAGGACACGAAAAAAATTGTTTTTCATGAAGCTGAAAAGAAGGAGCCGGGCGAAAAGCAGGTTCTTGTAAAGGTAGATTCCTGCGCCATTTGTACGCTGGAGCAGAGAGTTTATAATGGCGTGATGAACCGCTATCCTTTCGCAGGAGGACATGAGGCGGCAGGGACAGTAGAAGCGGCAGGAAATAAGGTTATGGGCGTAAAGCCAGGAGATAAAGTAGCCATCCGCCTGCTGAATTCCTGCGGTGAGTGCTATTACTGTAGAAATGGACATGAAAATCAGTGTATGAAGTCCTTTATCGCCGAGACACAGGAATGCGCTATGGGGCCGGGAGGGCTGGCAGAGTACATGATGGTAAATGCTGCGGATGTGTATAAGATGGCAGACGATATTGACCTATCCCATGCAGCTTTATCTGAACCTTTGGCATGTTGTGTGCACAGTATTGAAAATGGAAAGATTGAGCTTGGGGATGACGTGGTAGTAATTGGAATCGGAATCATGGGCGCCCTCCATATTCAGCTTGCTAAACTCAAAGGGGCTAGGGTGATTGCCTATGAGGTAGATGAAAAACGTCTTGAAGTTGCAGAAAAAATGGGGGCAGATGTGCTGATTAATTCTGAAAAGACAGATGCTGTTGAGGAAGTAAGAAGACTTACTGACTTAAGAGGGGCGGACGCAGTGTTTTGTACTGTTCCGGCAGCAGCGCTGGCCAAGCAGGCAGTTGACATGACAGGTAAGCTTGGCAGGACCGTGTTCTATACATCCTTCCATCCAGATAAACCTATTGAGATAAGTCCAAATAAGGTGCATTCTTCTGAACAGATTATTACAGGTACAGTGAACCCCCAGAAGAGAGATTTTCTGATTGCGACAAAACTTCTTTCCTCCAAACTGATCGATGTATCAGAACTGATCTCCGACAAAGTTCCTCTTGCAGAGGTGGACAGGGCGTTTGAGGAGGCGATCCGCCCGGATACATACCGGATTGTCGTCCGGCCATAGCAAAAAAAGCCAGGAAAGGTCATAAAACTGGCAAAACGGCATGAATCAAGGTTGTACTTAAAGAGTGTTTCAGAGTAAAATAAATCTATCACAATAACTTAGGTGTCAGAGAGGTAGATTTATGAAAAAAGAAAACATGACAGAAGAACAGATTACAGAATACAGACGTGTGGCATTTTACTATTACAAGGGCGGACTGACACAAGAAGAAATCGCAAAAAAGATGAAGATGTCCCGCCAAAGGGTAAACAGGATCATAAAGGCCTGTGTAGAACTTGGAATTGTAAAAATCACGATTGAGAACATGGATGAGAGCAACCTTGAAATAGAGAACAGAATAGAGCAGAAATTTCAATTAAAGGAAGTCAGACTGGTAGATAATATAATCGAAGAAAACATATACTGTGAGCTTGGCGATGCGGCAGGCAGATATTTGCAGACGCTGATACAGAACAATACCATCATAGGATTTACCAGGGGGCGGGCAACGTCTGCACTGGTTGACAGTATACCGGGAAACCAGCGGAATGGAAATATTACTGTTACTCAATTGATAGGAAATACGAGTGAAGAACAAGGGAATATGGGCGTTGATGAAGTAATTTACCGGTTTGCGGAGAAATTCCATGCCAGGACATCGCGTCTGTATGCACCCGTTATCGTGAAAAATAAGGATTTAAAGACGGCCTTGACAGAGGAGCCTTATTATAAAGAAGCTTATGGCACGATCCAGAAGTGCGATATTGCCGTTGTGGGAATCGGTACGGCAAAAAGCCAGTGGAAACACATGGTTTCACTCTATGATACCAATGATGCAAAGCAGGCTGAGTGGGCGAAGAATGTTGTAGGCGAGGTATGCACACATTTCTTTGACGCAGAAGGAAAGGTCGTAATTCCTCCTTTTAGCGACAGGATTATTGCTATTTCCCTGGATGATTATATGAAAATACCGGTGAGAATCGGGGTGGCAGGTTCACTGGAAAAAAAGGACGCTATCAGGGCGGCCTTAAAAGGTGGGTATGTCAATGTGCTGATAACTGACTTACAAACTGCAAAAGAGTTGCTGTAGGTGCTGGATGCTTGGATTTTTCTAATTCACAGTTTCAATTTTCATGGCATCCGGCGGTTTGTAAGAAAGGGGGATTCCGCGTAAAAAATCGCGGGATGCGTGAAGGTTTATGGCGAATAATAATAACAATAATGGTGGCGGCTCTCTTGGTTTGGTCACATGTGTGACTATGCTTGCCGGAGGTATGATTGGGAGTGCAATTTTTTCTCTCTCTGGCCTTACAATTTATAAAGCGGGGCCGGCTGCCCTCCTGACATGGGTAATTGCAGCCGTGATTATGCTGGGATACGGATTAATTGTTGCAGAATTGTCCACGATTTTCCCTAAATCGGGCGGCGTGTTTGTGTTTCCAAGAAAGACATTTTCAAAGAATGAGAGAACTGGAAAGCTGCTCGGCTGGATTTCAGTATGGGGATATATCAATGCCAATGTGATTGCAATTGCATTTGCTGCAATTTATGTGGGAACATATCTTGGCGCGGGGTTCCCAGTATTTGCGGATAAACAGATTCCACTAGCTATAGGATCCGTGGCAATTATATTAGTTTTGAATTGTATTAAATTTTCTCTTGCAGGAAAGGCAAATACTGTAATGGTACTTGTACTGGCCGTGACTATGCTGATTTACGCGGGGGTTGGACTTTGCAGCGATGCATGGGACGGGAGTACGTTGGTTCCATTTTTTACACAGGGGGTTTCAGGGGCAGGGGGATTCCTTGGGTCAGTTCCGACTGCCATGGTTGCCTATGGTTCTATTGTGGCGATGGCTTTTATGGTTTCAGAGGTAAAGAATCCGAATAAGACAGTTCCACAGTCCATTTTGATCGCAATGATTGTGGTGGTATGTCTGTTCTTAAGTGTTCTCCTGGCCACAGTTGGCCTGGTAAGTGCTGATTTTCTGAGTGAAAATCCTGGCATGAGGTATATTCCGCTCTATGCGGCGGCGTTTACAAAGTTGGCCCATATTACATGGCTTCCGAAAGTTATATCTATTTCCGCGACTCTGGCTTTATTTACGACTATGCTGGTTGTTATGGCACTGACATCCAGGACTATGCAGGCGGCTGCCGAGGACGGCATTCTTCCTGCAAAGCTTGGAGAGAACAGCAAGGCGGGGGTTCCGGCATTTTCAGCCATAATAGTGGCTGCTGTCAGTGCGGTGATCTCTTGTTTCCCTGAACAGACGGAGATTATTGTAGGATTTGCGGCTCTGTTTGCATCTGTGACGATTTCTATCAACTGTATATCACTGATTGTGGCGAGAAAGACCCATGAGAGAAAACCGGGCGAGTTTAGGGCGCCGGGAGGTAATGGGCTTCCCGTTATTGCTCTGGCGCTGATTATTTGCTGCTATATCCCTGATATTATTAAAGGCGGCTGGATGATTTGGGCGTTCACGGCAGTGTGGTATATTGTAGGAATCATTATCTTTAATATGAGAGTGAAGAAATAACATATACAGACAGAGAGGGAGCAGGGCATGAAATATATCGGTGAATTGAGAGAACTTAAAAATACATGTATAGCTTTTGGAACGTTTGATTCTGTGCACAGAGGACATTTAAAGGTTGCACAGACACTTGCAAGGGAGGCGGCGCGGAGAAACCTCACATCTGTGATTGTAAGTTTCAGGAAGGAAGGGGAGGTTCTTACAACAGAGCGGGAAAAAGAATTCCTTTTCCAGGATACAGGAGCGGAGATATTTGTTTCTGCAGAAAATGAGGGAGATACCACAGATGAAACTGTAAAGGAAATCCTGGCGGGAACATTGGGGGCAAAAGCGCTTGTTGTAGGTGAAAGCCACAGGGACTTAGAGGCAGTGCGGGCAGCGGCAAGCAGCTGTGGGATAGAAGTTATAACCGTAAAAAATGTAGAGGATGAAGAAGGCCTAATCACTACAGAGCGGGTCAGGGAAGCATTTGATGCTTTAGATTATGAGAAAGTGGCAGACCTGTGCGGCCATCCATACATTATGATGGGAGAGGTTGTCCATGGCAAAGCGTTGGGCAGGACAGTGGGGATGCCCACGGCCAACGTGGGTGTGCCGAACAATAAGTTAAAACCGGACAGCGGCGTATACGCCACACTTGGGCATGTGGCAGGAGGCACTTGGAAGAGTCTCACGAATATTGGGAAGAGGCCCTCTGTTGATAATAATGACCACATTACAATTGAAGCCTTTTTGCTGAACTTTAAACAGGATATTTATGGGAAACCATTCAGGCTGGAGGTACATAAATTTATTCGCGGCGTTCAGAAATTTAATAATCTCGAAGAAGTGCAGCAGCGGGTACAGAAAGATTTGCAGAAGGTGAAAAACTTTCTCGATTTCCTGGCAAAATAGTTTAAGATCAGGGAGGGGCAGTCTTGAAATGCCCCTCCTTTTCGGAAGGAGGATTTGTATATGAGACCGCAGGAATATATTAAGCAGGAGCCATATAAGCTATACATTAATGGTGAATTTGTCGTACCTGGTGAAAGGCGCACATTTGATATCATTAATCCAGTAAATAACGAACCCTTTGCCAAGGCATATAGAGCCGGTATAAAAGAAGTGGAGGAAGCTGTCCGTAGTGCAAGGGAGGCTTATGACAACGGTCCTTGGGGAAGGATGCCGGCAAAGGAAAGAAGTAAACTTCTCCTAAAAGCGGCCAGGATATTGGATAGACGTAAAGAAGAGTTTGCAGCCACGGAGACTATGGAATGTGGAAAATTGTATGCAAGCGCACTTTACTATGAGGCGGCACAGGGGGTTGATGCTTTTGAATACGCGGCGGGGAAGGCCAGGTGCCTGGAAGGAAGTTCAATGCCAATTGATAATCAAACTCTAAATATCGTGCAGTGGGAACCCGTAGGTGTTGTGGCGGAGATTCTGCCATGGAATGGGCCCTTTATGATGGGTTGCCAGAAACTTTCTATAATTTTAGCGGCAGGGAATACGGTGGTGGTAAAATCCTCTTCGTGGGCATCTTTAAGTACCTTGCTTCTGGCAGAGGTATTTGACGAGGCCGGTTTTCCGAAGGGAGTAGTGAATGTGCTGACTGGTTCTGGTTCCCTGATTGGAAATGCCCTTGTGCAAAGCCCTCTTGTAGACATGGCGGCCATGACAGGAGGGACAGATACTGGGAAGAGAATTATTACAGCTTCGGCAGATACAATTAAGGATATTGCCCTTGAATTAGGAGGGAAAAGTCCTAATATTATTTTTGACGATGTGGACATAGATGAAGCAGTAAAATGGGCAAGGTTTGCATTTACATTAAATGCCGGGCAGGTTTGTGTGTCAGGAACAAGGCTCATTTTACATAAAAATATTTATGAAGAATTTTTGGGGAGACTAAAAGCAGAATGTGAAAAATTTGTCCCGGGGGATGGGTTTGACCCCAAAACAACTTTATCCCCACTCATACACAAAGAACATGCCAGGATAGTGTGGGAGTATATTGAAAAAGGGAAAAGGGCGGGGGCACGCCTGATCTGTGGAGGTAAGCCTTATGAAGACCAAGAACTGAGAAAAGGAAATTTTGTTCCTGTAACTGTGTTTGCAGATGTGGCTGTAGATATGGAGATTTTTCAGGAGGAGATATTTGGGCCGGTTCTGTGCGTGACACCTTTTGAGACTGAGGAAGAGGCGATTGCCCTTGCAAATGCAACCAAATTTGGACTTGCAGGGGGCGTGTTTACAAGAGATGCAAAAAGAAGTATGCGTGTTGCGAAGGGGATAAGGGGAGGGCAGATTTATGTAAACTCCTATTTCAGCAAGGCCATGGCAGAATCACCGGGAACAGGCTGGAAAGAAAGTGGGCTTGGCGTGGCAGGCATCCATAAGTATATGATTTCAAAAACAATTTTTATTGATACAGCCGAGGATAATGTACCGGCATAAGAGAGTTACTGGTGTGCACTGCATACGCGGAAAAAAATAAAGGGAATAGGGACGTAAGGAAGGAGACTTGTCAGAAACAATGGGAGAGAATGGAAACAAGCAAGGGGGACTTTCTCCGAAAGCGTGTATATTAATGGCGATAGGGGGTATGGTGGGCAGTGCAATCTTTACCCTCTCCGGCGTCACCTATGGGATGGCTGGCGCATCTGCAATCTTTACATGGATAATCGCGGGAGGGGTGCTGCTATTATATTCACTGAATGTATCGGAGCTGGCAACAACATTTCCCGAATCAGGGGGGGTTTATGTGTACCCCCATGAGGTTATCGGCAAAACAGAGAGGATGAAGGACTTTGCAGGATGGGCCGCGGCCTGGTCATGGTTAAATTCTACTGTATTTGGAACTGCCTTTGCGGCAATCTGTGTAAGTACGTATCTTAAGGAGTTTGTCCCGGCTGTAAAAAATAGTGTGGCGATGCAGAGAATAATCCCGCTGGTATGGATCTTTATTGTATGGTGGCTGAATGCAAAGAGTATAAATGCCATGGGAAAAATTCATAATAAGCTGACACTCTGTCTGGTGTTCATTTTGGGATTTTATGTAATATTGGGATTGATGAATGGGGATAATGCAAATCTACAGCCTTTTGTGGGAGGAACAATGGGGGGCATGGGTATTGCGGCAGGCGTTCCTATTGCAATGCTCTCCTATGGTTCTATTATTGCAGTGGCATCTTTTGCCGGGGAGATTCAGAATCCAAAGAAAAATATACCGAGGATTATGACGACGGCAGTCAGCCTGACACTCTTGATGTTCAGCCTGATCCTTCTGGCCACTTTTCGTATGGCTCCGGTTCAGGATTTCCTCACCGATCCCGGGAGGCAGTATTACCCGCTGTCCTATGCACTTAGTAAGGCCTTATCAGGGAAATATGCGTGGACTGTCTCTATTGTACCGCTGGGAGCTCTGCTTGCCCTGATGACAAATATGAGTATTCTTGTACTTGACGCCAGTAGGACGGTGAGGGCGGTCGCCAGGAGCGGGTTCCTGCCAAAAATATTTACAAAGCTCCATCCCCAGAGACAGACTCCAGTGCCGGCGCTGACACTAGTATGTGGGGTCGCGGCAGTCCTCACTTTAAAGCCAGACCTGATTCAGGTGCTGATTAACATGGGGTCTATCTGTTCTGCGGTTGCAGTCACGATTATCGCAGTGACGCTGATTGTGCTAAGGATTAAGCAAAAAAAAGGGAGTATTACGAAAAAGGGAGCTTTTTGTGTTCCTGGCGGGATGATATTTCCAGTAGCGACACTCTTGATTGTTTTGACAACGCTTGTACTCCTCTATTTTGGGGACGGAGGGGCGGCTTCTTATATTATGGCAGCAGGCTGGTATGTCATTGGCCTTATTATTTTTGGCGTAAAGTGTGTGATAAAGGATAAAGTGTCTTAGTCTGGCGCTCTGATAGAAAGAGAATAAAAACTAATAGGTAAATAAAATATAATTTCGCGCCAAAGGGTTTTTCAGTCCATGCCCTTTGGGTATAATATTTTGTTCCTTGAGTAAAGCGAAAGGAGTGGACGTAAATATGGGAAAATTAAGGGCAGTATACTACATTAACCAGTTTTATGCCGGAATCGGCGGAGAAGAGATGGCGGATGTAGGACTGAGCGTTTATGGGGAAAAAAGAGGGCCGGCCATGGGAGTGGAACCAATGTGGAAGGGGCAGATGGAGGTCGTAAAGGTTCTTGTATGTGGAGATAATTTCATAAATGCAGAAGCGAAATTTGAGGAGATCCTGCCTCTAATTAAAGAAGAGATTGTGGCGGCCAGACCGGATGTGTTTGTGGCTGGACCGGCATTCAACGCAGGCCGTTATGGAGTTGCGTGCGCTAAGATGTGTGATTATGTAAAAAAGGAATTGGGTATCCCCAGTGTAACTGGAATGTGGTGGGAAAACCCTGCGGTAGGCATGTATGGAAGAGATAATTATATTATCTCTACAACAGAGACAGCAAGCGGGATGCGTAAATCTCTTCCTAAGCTGGCGGCTTTGGCATTAAAGTTGGCAAAGGGAGAAAAGATTTTAGGGGCGGGGAAAGAAGGGTATCTCCCCACTGGACACCGATACAATGAGTATCATGAAAAAACAGGGGCAAGGAGAGTGACAGATATACTTCTTGACAAACTCTATGGGCGTCCCTATCAGACAGAGGTACCTTTGCGTGAATTCGAGCAGGTTCCTCCCGCCGCAAAAGTGGAGGATCTAAGAAGTACCACATTTGCTTGATTTACCACAGGGGGACTTGTACCAATAGGGAATCCTGATAAATTAAAACAGGCATTCTCCGTGAGTTATGGAAAATATGACATAGAAGGGATTGAGAGCCTGAAAAAAGGTATCTATGAATCTATCCATGGTGGTTATGACACCACAGATGCCAGTGATGACCCCCACAGGCTCATACCACTGGACACAATGCGCCACTTGGAGAGGGAGGGAAAGATTAGGGGGGTATCCCAGTATTTCTATACAACCTGTGGTGTTGGGACAAATGTTGAGACAAGTAAGGAGATGGGAAAAAGTATTGCGGCAGATCTGAAGAATTCCGGTGTGGGTGCTGCTATCCTTACTTCCACCTGAGGCACCTGTACCCGTTGCTGTGCAACGGTAGCAAAGGAGCTTGACCGCGCAGGGATTCCCAATGTACATATCACTGCATTTACGTCAATTGCTCTGAGCGTCGGTGCTAACCGCATCGTTTTTGGAGGGGATTTTACTGCCCCAAGTGGAAATCCGTCTCTGCCCCTGGAACGTGAAAAGGCATATAGAGGAAGAATTATTGAGAAGTGCCTGGAGGCTCTTTCACAGGATGTGGAGAAGCCTACATTGTTCACAGTAGATGATGAAAAGGAGGGGGAGCGGCCATGAAAATGGAAAAGAAGTTAAAAAGGCAGTATTTTGAAGTTAAGGATGCTGTTTTTGGAGAAAAGACAGTACTTAAGGATAGGGTACTTACTATTTCCAGGGAAGCGTTAAAAGAAGAGATCCGGCCTCTTTTAAAGGCAGTGAAAAGTGTAGGTTTTGAGATTGTAAAGCCTGGTGAGAATACCAGAATTATTCATCTATTGGATACTCTTCAGCCAATGCTGAAGGTGGAAGGAGAGGGAATCCAATATTCAGGATATTTTGGGGATCCGCATATGGTTGGAAGCGGGACCACAAATCTGCTGTCAGGTCTTGCGGTGATGGAAAGTGCGGCCCTGCCCTGGGATGAATCCAGTGCGAGTTCAGGACTTTTATATCCCAGGGATGCGATTATGGATATGACAGGACCAATTTCAGGGATGACGCCTTTTGCAAAGACGATCAATTTTGTCATACTCTATGAGCTGAATGAGGGGAAATCTTCTATTGAATATGACAGTGAAATCCGCAATATTGGAATCAGGATCTCCACGTATCTGGCCTCGGTTACAAAGGATATGGAGCCAGATTCCAGTGAAGTTTTTTCTATTGATGAGGTTAACCCAGAACTACCGGGGGTAGTCCTGGTATGGAATTCCCAAAACCAGGGTCCTTATTCCAATACATTTATTTATGGACATCCGATAGACAATCTTGTACCGACACTTATCCATCCCAACGAAATGATGGATGGCTGTATAGTCAGTGGAAACTATGTATGGCCTGCTTTTAAAGTTCCGACCTATTTATATGTGAATAATCCTATACTTCTGGAATTATATAAAGAGCATGGAAAGACAATTAATTTCCGGGGGGTGATTTTTGGTAGAAGCCATAATCCATCCAACTGGCATAAAACAAGATGCGCCCAGTTTGCGGTGAAGGTTGCCCAGTTTCTGGAAGCAGACGGCCTGATTATGGCGTGGGAAGGCGGCGGGAATGCAGCAGTCGACGGAATGCTGACGATTCAGTGTGCTGAGAAACATAATATTAAGACATCTACGATTACATTTGAGTTTGGAGGCGTGGACGGCACAGAAGGGATTCTTCTTGTAGATGATGTACCTGAGGCGGATGCAGTCATCAGCGCTGGTTCTATAGAAAAACCTTATACGATCCCAGATGTGGAAAGGGTAGTCGGAGGCAGGACATTCCGCTTGAATAAAGAGTCCGGCGGTTTTTTCCCTCCCTCAGACAAAGCGCTGGCTTTCGAACAGACAACCCATTTTTATCTGTCAGGAAACCAGTCCGGGGCCAGTACCCTTTTTGCAGAACAGTACTAAGAATACACAGGTGGAAACACTTGTCTTTGATTGCGGTAGCCAGGAAAGAGGCTGCTTTAACAACAGCCTCCTTCCGGCTTGGCTTATAATACGCATGGCTATGGGCAGAGAGATATACCCTAAAGGGAATCCCTTAATTTGGGATCTTTAGGGTATTGCTATTTTATATTCAATTCTCTTTCCGAATTCATAAAGAAACGCTTCAGGGCGTTCTTCAATATTTTCTTATCGTCCTGCAATAGTGCGGTAAGTACCTTACAGCGGTATAAGACAGCGCTTTCTCTGGAGCTGGTGAGATTAAGTATATTGATAGATAATTCTTTGCGCAAAGCCAGTGTTGTCTGCAGCAGTTTGTTCATGATACTGTTTCCGCAGTATTTCCCAATGGTTAAATCAATCGTACTTAGTACATGTTCCATCTCTTCTCCTGTAATAGTGTCTGTATTCATGTTCAGAAGCTGCTCCCTGGCGTCCATAATGTAGGTGCGGATCTCCTCATTCATCTGGTCAAAACACTCCATATACACTTCTGTTTCTATGAGTTCTCTGGCTGTATAAATCTCATCGAATTTATCCAGGCTCTGGTGATACATCCATAATACAGGTTCTTCGGGAATGATAGAATTATTATCGGCCACATAAGTACCGCCCCCTGGATGGATATCTACCATTCCGATTAAGGCAAGCGCCCGGATGGCCTCTCTGACACAACTGCGTGTGACTTTGAATTTTTCCGCAAAAGCTCTTTCTGTAAGGAGCTTCCCCCCTGGCTTGACTTGTCCAGAAACGATCATTTGTGCAATGCTTTCAATTACCTTATCGGAAGCGGTTGCTTTGACTGTATCATTGTTCATCTAAAATTCCCCCAAATGTTCAGTATAATACCTGTACCATAGATATTGACCGGCGGGATTTCCCATTTATCCCAACAGGATATAGTTATTTTAACGTATATATCTTCAGTTTACAAGTGCGCATACGGTTGTGCAGGCAATATCCGGCGTATAAGGGGGATTTATTTTGCTGGAGTCAAAGACCCCGATGCAAGCATACGGGGCGTCAAACTAGCAGCGATGCAAGCATCGGGGTATTAGACCCTTGCGGCAGTCGCAAAATGGACATGTAAACATGTCCGCTTGGCTCCTTGCCCGCGGGAATAAAACATCCGGCGTACAGAAGATTTCTGCGCCGGATGTAGGGATTAGTTATTATAGATGAGCTTTTTATCCAATATTGCATCTAATTTCGTTTTTGCCCCGTCACTGAGGGGTAAAAGCGGGCGCCGCACGTCTCCTGACTGGATTCCCTGGCGTTTAAGTATATATTTAATAGATGCAGGAAGCCCTGTATCAAGCAGGACTTGCAGAATATCCGTAGAATCAGAAATTATTTTATAAATCTCACTTTTTTTAGGAGTGCCATATAATTCCACAATCTTATTATATTGGGGAAGCATGAAATTAAATGTACTTCCGATAAAGCCATCACAGTGGTAATTCAGCATGGGTATCATCCTGCTCTCGAAACCGCCCATGACTTTGATTCCTGGGTTGATGGATTTGATGCGTTTCATGCGGTATGACTGTAGGTTAGTATGTTTAATCATATCAATTGCGCCTGATTTTAAAAGGGCGCGTATCTCCGAGTCATCTGTATTAAGGTCCGCATGGGTGCTGGAAGGAATGTCATAGTAGAGAATGGGCCTGCCTACAGCTTCTGCCAAATCGTAATAATATTTCGCAAGCTTCTTTGTTGTAAATGCAAAATAAAAAGGAGGGGTGGAAGCAATATGCTGAATGCCGCAGGAAACTGCGGCTTTTGCCATTTCAATGGCATGGTCTGTGCTGATGGCTCCCACATGTGCGTAAACGTCAAGATTCTTCAGCGCACTGCCGGCCAGCTCGAACATGTGGATACGTTCTTCATTAGAGAGCAGGAAACATTCACCCACACTTCCTCCAATAAAGAAACCGTCTGCTCCTTCTTGTATATTTTTATTCCATAATTTTAACATTTCAGCGTCATTAATGTGGTTTTCTTCATCATAAATGGTTATGGAAGCAACAATCATTTCTTTACGGCTTATCATAGTTTTCCCTCCATTTTCTGCACAGAATATCTCTTTGCCAGAAATATTATATTAAGATACCCTGGGGAATTCCCTATTAGGCATATTGTATCCATCCGCCCTCCTAAAGCCTGTATTTAGGGAGGCACTTTTGGGTTGTAAATTTTTGAGATTAATTAAAAGCAAAATTGGTAATACCAAATAGTGGAAAATTGTTCTATTTAGTTAAGTATCAT